>AUXO014403138.1_pt1 | contig 13862 bp, 11 predicted proteins | sample 768731 | NCBI WGS metagenome assembly AUXO01 (sample SAMN02715735, study PRJNA202380) | gut metagenome | biome: sheep rumen | host: Ovis aries | place: New Zealand: Palmerston North | reverse complement strand
TATTAAGCATATAAAAGCTGGAGATATGGAAGCAGCAAAAGCTCAGGAAGATCTGATTGCGGCAAGTATTATTGGTCTTCAGCAGGATACCGGTTTTACTTTCACAGGTGATAGACCTCTGGCAAACCAGCTTTGCATGCTTTTTGACCAGATATGCAGATTTACAGTCGAAGATGAGGCTGATTATGTCACTCGTTATAACGTTTTTATGCAGAACAGAGATGGAAAGTTTCGTAAAGAACTATTTTACGAACAAACAAATCATCCGTTCGAAATGATAGAAGTTCCACTTCCTAAAAATGACGTATCTTTTCTTAAATGGCAGTATGGAGTAAATTACATGACTCCATCTCGTACGGGTGCAGCACATGATTATCCTTATTTCTCTAAACAGATAAGAATGTTTCAGACTAAGTATGAGATATATGACTGGGTAAAAAAACAGGGAGGATCGGATTTCCTCCGAATTGATCCGCCTCATAAAGAACCGCTTCCTGAATCAAAAAATGAGAAGACAGTAGTCCTTTATTACACCAGTGTTCGTGAGATGATAATCTACGATGAATATGTTATTAACAAGATAAAGGATGTCATTAAATATTTCGAAGAACATAAAGACAGTTTAACTCTTTATTGGTGCCCTGGTGCTTTTATAGGTAATGAGGATCATCCTGATATTCTTCCGGTTGAAAGGGTTGCACCTGAGCTAATGGAGAAATATGAAAAACTTGTTGCTGAATTCAAGGCATCAAATGTAGGGATCTGTGATGAGTCCGCTGACTTAAACAAGGCTATTGACTCATGTGATTTATATTATGGGGATGAGGGACTCCTTCAGGATTTCTTTGCAAAAACAGGAAAACCTGTATTTATTCAGGATTATCATATTCTTTGGGATAGAAATTCCGTTTCACCGGAAGATGCGATAATAAAAGTATCATTCCCTCCAAAGGGGAGCGGAATGTTCGACGAAAAAATTCAGCCGGTTTTTGGTGATGCTTCGTATCTTAAGGATGGCAGAGGATATGCTATGTCCACAAATATGAACGGACTTTTTGAGGTTGATAAGAACACGGGAGTTTGTAGATATTTACACTTTATAAAGGGTGAGAAACCTAACGGAAAAGAACTTTACACCAAAGCGGTACCGTTTGGAGAAAAGATTGTCTTTATTCCCGGCTCAGCCAACAATTTGGTTATATATGATCCGAAAAATAATACATATAATGAGATTAATGTGTATGTGGATATAGTTAATCCATGGTGTGATCAGGCTAAATATGCTGATTGTGTTGAATATGAAGGGAAATTATATCTTTTTGGCGAAAGGTATAATCTGGTTCTTAGAGTTAATCCGGAAACCGGAGAAACAAAAGTTTTTGACAGCTACCAATCAGATATTGTCTGGATGAGGCATGCTGCTTTCCGCGAGGGAGGACTTGTAAGAATTATTTCTTCTATTTCAAGTGACATTCTTACGTTCAATTTGCGCAAGGAACAACTTTTTGTTCAGAAAAGTTATTCCAGAAAGAAAGTTGATCCAATCATTGCGCAGTTAGCAAAGGCAAAAGATGAGCAGTCACTAAAGGGAACTACACTCAAACTTGAGGGAGACATTATAAGATATAAGGATGGATCCTTTGACAGCTTTGATAACGGAAGGGGAATGGTTATCAAAGAGCAGGATGATTGGATTTCGTTTGAAGAAGTAGTTAAGTATACGGAGTGGAAAAAAGGAAAGTGATTAGGGTAATTACTTACGGTACATTCGATATGCTTCATTATGGTCACAAGCGGCTTCTCGAAAGAGCGAAGGCGCTTGGGGACTATTTAATTGTGGGTGTTACAGCCGAAGATTATGATAGATCAAGGGGGAAAATAAATGTTCGCCAAACTCTGATGGACAGAATTGAAAATGTGAGAGCCACAGGTTTGGCAGACGAGATAATTGTTGAGGAATATGAAGGGCAGAAAATCGATGATATCAAAAGATATGATATTGATATTTTTACTGTGGGCTCTGATTGGGTAGGAAAATTTGACTACCTGAACGAGTATTGCAAAGTGGTCTATCTGGAGCGCACGGAAGGCGTTTCTAGTACAGAAATCAGATCAGAAGATTCGTTTACCAAACTGGGACTTATTGGAGACATACCTCATCTACAAAAATTTGTAAGAGAAAGCAAATATGTAAATGGAGTGGCAATATTGGGCGCATTTTTGTCCGATTCGGATAAGAAAGAGGAAGTAATCGAACATCATGAGACACGCATTTTAGACTACGATGCTCTGCTAGAAGAATCTGACGCAATATACATTACATCACATCCTTCAAAGCATTACGAACAGGTTAAGGATGCACTGAATCATGGAAAGAATGTGCTCTGCGAGGCACCAGTTGCACTTAACAGAAAAGAATGCGAAGAGCTATTCAAACTCGCGGAGGATAAGGGCCTTATTCTGATGGAAGCGCTCAAAACCGCTTTTTCGACAGCATATTCCAGGATGATTTTACTGGCAAAAAGCGGTCGGATAGGAAACATTGTTTCGGTTGATGCGACATGTACAAGTCTCTCATATTCCCCCGCAATCACGCAGGAAGAGAGGAAAAAAACATGGAATTCCATATGTGCATGGGGACCGACTGCATTTCTTCCCGTTTTTGGATTATTGGGAAAGGAATATGAATCGATAGAGCTTTCTTCCAAAACAGAAAAGGATGACAATGCTTTTGACCTCTTTACAAAGGTTGATTTCCGATATCGTTCAGCTGTAGCTACACTTAAGATTGGAAAGGGTGTAAAAAGTGAAAGTGAGATGATCATCTCCGGAGAAAAAGGATATATTTATATTCCTTCTCCATGGTGGAAGACAGATTATTTTGAATTAAGATACGAGAATCCGCAAGATAACAGAAGATATTTTTATCAGCTCGACGGAGAAGGCATACGATACGAGATTGCATGTTTCCTAAAGGCGATAAGAACAGGAAGACCCGCATCATATCTGAGTAAAGAAGCATCGGTCTTCAGTTCCGAGATCATAGGCAAATTCTATTCAGGAGATTATCAGAAAATATGAGTGAAGCTCTTCCGCTTACAGATGTAGATCTGCAAAAACTGCATAAGGTTGATCTAGAACTTGTTTCCGAAGTTGATAGGGTGTGCCGGAAGAACGGTGTAGAGTATTCTCTTGACGGTGGTACACTTCTTGGCGCCGTTAGGCATAAGGGATTTATTCCTTGGGATGATGATGCGGATATCGTGATGACACGCCATGAGTATGCGAAGTTTTATCGTGCCTGCAAAAAGGATCTTGATACTACCAGATTCTTTCTGCAGGAGTATAGGACTGATAAGTATTACAGGTGGGGATATGCCAAGCTCCGTAGAAAAGACACGGAATACATCCGCGTTGGTCAAGAACATCTAAAGCAAAAAACAGGTATATTTATCGACATTTTTGTAGTTGATAATATGCCTGATAATTCTAAAGAAAGAAATCTGTATTACTTCTTAAATTTCTGTATTCGTAAATGTCTATATTCAGAACTCGGACAAAAACAGGAAAAAAGTTTGTTCATGAGATGCTGGTATGCATTTCTTTACAAAATAGTTTCGAAAGATTACCTTTTTAAAAAACGTAACATGTTGGCAGCTAGGGCAAACCGAAAAGAAACTAAGCTTATGAGTCACTATCTGTATCCTTACCCCAGCATGGAGACTAAATATGGAATGCCTTCGGCCTGCTTCAAAGAATATATAGATATAGAATTTGAAGGGAAGACTTTTAGGGCATTAAAGCAATATAACAGATATCTTACTCTGCTCTATGGTGATTATATGACACCGCCTCCGGAGAATAAGAGAGAGTTTCATTCTGAGGCATCATATATAAAGTTTTTGGAATAGGAAGGAGACGGCATATGAATATAGCGCTTCTTATAGCAGGTGGATCGGGAATGCGCATGGGACAGGACATACCCAAGCAGTTTCTAACTGTAAATGAAAAGCCGGTAATAGCATATACACTTGAAGCATTCCAAAAACATCCGCGTATCGATGAAATCGCAGTTGTATGTATTGAAGGTTGGGAGCAGATTCTATGGGCCTATGCCAAGCAGTTTAATATCACAAAATTGAAAAATGTTTTCGTTGGCGGAGATAACGGACAATCATCTATCCGAAACGGGATATATGGTCTGGCAAAGGAACACTCGAAGGATGATATTGTCCTTATTCATGATGCTATAAGACCTATGGTTTCGGAGGATATTATTTCGGACTGCCTAGTAAAGACAGAACAGTTTGGGAATGCAATCAGTGTTATCCCCTGCGCAGAAGCGATGCTTGAAACAAAGGACGGAGAATCCTCGGAGAGTAGCTATCCCAGAAATGAACTTAAGAGAACCCAAACTCCACAGGGATTCAGACTCGGAGAGATTGAGAACCTTCACAAAGAAGCGCTTGAAAAGGGAATAACAAATTCCGTGGCAAGTTGTACATTGATGGTTGAACTGGGCAAACGAGTTTATTTTTCGATGGGCTCTGAAAAGAACATTAAATTGACTACAGTTGAGGACATCGATATTTTCAAGGCTTTACTGGCAGCCAGAAGAGCTGAATGGTTAAAGTAAAAAAATATGTTGTTAGTTTGACAGGGATTTTTACATTTTGGAACAATGAATAGATTAGTGATATTTGCATACTTTGAAAAAACAGGTGAGCTCAAGGAAAGCACCAAATACTTATTGAGGCAGTTAAGCGATATAGCAAACCGAATCATTATTGTTGTTAATGGTGGGTTAAGCTCGCTTTCACGAGAAGAGATGGGGGCCTTCTCCGGAGAAGTAATCACTCGAGATAATATTGGGTATGACGCCGGGGGATATGCTGAAGTAATTTTGGATTATTTGTCTGAAAGCGAAATGTGTAAGTATGATGAAGTTGTTTTATGTAATGACACATTTTGGGGTCCATTTTTGCCACTCACTGATATCTTTAATGATATGAATAATAAGAAAATTGATTTTTGGGGATTTCATCTTTATCCTAACGATGTATTTCCATTTATCCCCTCATACTTCTTAGTCTTTAGAGATAGAATAATTAATAACAAGTATTTATATACTTTTTTTAATGAGATTAGACCTTACTTATGTACTACAGATGTTGTTGACATATATGCATGCTTTGAAACATATTTGTATGATTACTTGATTCAAAGAAAAATGACCCCGGGGTACTATTCTGATATAGGGAAAACATCATTTTATGATTCACCCTTCTGGGCTATTAAAATGGGATTACCAATTCTAAAAAAGAAGTTTTTTTCAGATGAATACTTTGAAAGAAAACAGTTTGATTCTCTTTTAGGTGTTCTAAAGGAATTGAAGTATCCTTATGATATAATTATTGATGAAGTGAAGGATTTTCTATTTCAAAAAGGGGTTGCATGCCAAAATGGTAAAAAAGCTGAAGAGCCTACGGTTATTAATTTACAAACACCTCAGATATCAAGAAAAGAGATCCTGGACTTTCTTAAGTTAAACAAAAGGGTATATATTTATGGTGAAGGGATTTTTGGAAGAAGGATTTGGTTCTTGTATAGAAGATATATGATGGATTTTCAAGGATTTATTGTGTCTGACAATAAACCGACTAAAACAAATACGATTTTTGAATACAAAGTTCTTAATCTAAGTAGTATACCGAAGGGTAGTGCAATAATAATTGGTATAGATGAGAAAAATACCAAAGAAGTTTTAGGGTCATTATCGGATCACAATTGTTTACTGCTCTATAAGAATTTGGAGTAGTACAAGGTAAAGACGTTTTTATATTGATGAGATTTTTTATGTTTTTGAATCATTAATGATACATTTTAGGTGGGATTAAATATGATATCGGTCATAACGGTTGTATACAACGCAAAAGAAACAATAGAAAAAACAATCAAAACCGTAATCAACCAAACATATAATGATTATGAGTATATCATTATTGATGGTAAATCTGACGATGGAACATGGGAAATAATAGAAAGCTATGGGGATTATATTTCTTATAAGGTGAGTGAAAAAGATAAAGGCGTATATGATGCCATGAATAAAGGTTTATCAATAGCGAAGGGAAGTCATATATGCTTTCTTAATAGCGGGGATCTTTTTTTTGATAATGATTTACTTAGTCATGTTGGCCGGATAATTCAGAACAATCCTTCTCATGATATTTTTTATGGGAATGCAATTATTACATTTCCTGAGGGGGGAGAGTGTTGGCAAGTTTGCGGAGATATACCATATCAGCTTATGAAGCGTAGGGAAGAGTATCTTTCGAATGCATCTATAGGGAAGGATCTTATTCATCAGTCGATATTTGCTTCACGAAAGTGTTTTGAGAACAATGAGTTTAACACAGAATACCGGTTAAGAGCTGAAATGGATTGGTATTATGCTTGTATAGAAAAAGGATTTCGCTTTTATCGCATGGATTTGAATGTATGTAGATATATTTTTGGAGGATTGAGCGAGGAATCTACTTCGATAAAAAAGAGTATAGACGAAACAAAAGAAATTTTATCAAGAAGAGGCTATTCAATAAATCGTTTCGTTAATTCGTTTGAGAATGCATATATAACGTCCCAAGTTTTCAAAATCACATATAGCAAATGGATAGAAGCAATACATGAGGGAAAGTCTATAGCAAGATACTTACGAAATAAAAGATATACTAATGTAGCTATTTATGGATATGGAGAACTGGGAAATCAGTTATGTTTAGAGTTGAAGAATACAGATGTTAACGTAATTTGCTTTATAGATAGAGATTGCAAATATGAGTACCAAAACATCCCTTGTTTTAAACTGGAAAATATAACATCCAAAGAAGAAATAGAAGCCATTATTATTTCGGCTGTTCATTATAAAAAAGAGATTAGAGAAGTTTGCGAAGAACATGGTTTTTCTGTGGTGTTTTCGTTAGATGAGATATTAGACGAACTTTTGATGGAGCCTTTAAATAATAGTTTATAGAGGTGTATATGTATTCATTTGTGACATTGTTTAACAAAACATATCTTAGCAGAGGGATTCTTATGTGTGAATCTCTTAAGGCTAATTGCTCTGATTCGTTTGTATTATATATTTTGGCAGTTGATGATGAGACTCTAAATTATATAAATAATAAGGACTATCAATTCGTAAAAACTGTTTCACTTGAAGACATTTTCCTGGAATATCCGGTGCTCAGGGAACTATATAAAACACGAACACTTCAAGAGTTTTGTTGGACTTTATCAGCTTTTTCGATACAATATATTATTAGAAGATACTCACCTGAAAGTGTTATTTACTTGGACTCTGATATATTTTTCTTTGGGGATCCCAAAGAATTAATTAGTGAGATGGGAGATTGTTCAGTGATGATAACTGAACATAATTTTTCATCACAATATGCGAGCTTAGAGGTTAATGGTAAATATTGTGTCCAGTTTATGGTTTTTAAGAATGATAAGGATGGAAATACAATATTAGAGCAGTGGAGAAAAGATTGTGAAAACAAATGCACTTCTATATGTGATAAGGAGTCTTTTGGAGATCAAAAGTATCTTGATACATGGGAATCTATATATGAGGGAACGGTATATAATTGTAGAAACATAGGGTGTGGAGTTGCGCCATGGAATGTACAAAAATACAGAATAATTGAAGAAAATGGTTTACTCTGGATTGTTGAAAACCTGACTAAAATAAAGAAAAGACTGATATTCTATCATTTTCAAGCATTGAAGAAGATAAAAAATCAGCTATGGAACATAGGACCATGTACCATAGGAGATGATTTTAAGTCTTTATTGTATGTTCCATACATAAAGAAAATTCAAAGCTTCGAAAAGGATTTACCGACAACTTTGTGTTCTCCAGAGATTAACGCTGAACCAATAGAGTTAATTCGATTTATTCCGGTTCCATTCATTGGGAAAAAACTATTGAATTACGAATGGTATACGGATACATCAAATATCTCGAGAGTAATTGTTTCTGATGGCTACAATATAGGTAAGGTAGCCTATAAAAAGAGTTTATTCCGTGGAGAATGGATTATTATAGATGGTGTGGAAAATACTGAATTTGTCAGCAGGAACATTTTTGAAATAATATGGAGTATTAATAAACATGAGGTTTTTGGAGAGCAAGCAACATATTCAGATGAGATCGGCAGGATTATGGAAAGCATTCAGGAAAAACGCAGAGTAATGACGGAATGCATGCTCTCATTGTTAGACATAAATAAGATCGAATATCCATATTACAAAATAACTACAGTCACAAGGTTTTATGATAGTATTGAATCTGAAGAAGGGTGTGTTGTGTTTGGTGACCAGCAATTTGCTGATTCTCAAAATATAAGGGTTGATCAATATGAAATATGAAGATATAAAGAAAGCGCAGTTTATTTTTGAAGGAAAATATAAAACTATTGCTTTTTGGACGTGCCCCTTTTACTTTGTCAGGAAACATCTTTATGAGAATATAGCGGAAATCGCTCCGTTATTGAAGGGCTCGATTCTTGACTTTGGATGTGGAGCTAAACCGTATGCTGAGCTTTTTGTGAATTGTACAAAATATGTTGGTATGGACATAGATGTTAGTGGCCATGATCATTCGAATGAATTAATTGACGTTTATTACGATGGGGAGCATATTCCATTTGAAGATGAAGTGTTTGATAATGTATTTAGCAGCGAGGTATTCGAACATATTGCTAATCCCGAAAAAATCCTTCCGGAGATAAATAGAGTATTAAAGAATAATGGTTATATGCTTGCCACGGTTCCTTTTATATGGAATGAACATGAGATACCATATGATTTTAAAAGGTATACAAGTTTTGGCATAAAGGAATTGCTTGAATCCCAAGGGTTTGAGATTATTAGCATAAAAAAATCTACTAATTGTATAGAAATGATGTACCAGATGAAGGCAGAGTATTATAGAGCTAAATTCGCGGGACTTAAAGCCTGGCAGAGACATTTCCTGCAGAGAACAGTAATTTCATTCCAAACACTTAAGGGGATAATATTGAGCCGAGTTTTAAAAGAAGATTGGAGTTTCTATGGTGATAATATCGTTCTATGCAAAAAGATAAAGAATGTTTGATATATTGGTTATAAAAGGCACTATATTTGCAGAATGGTCTTACGTCTAGGAGTTCAATTTTTTAGAGTGAGAATCAAAAAAACAGAGGTGAAAGATGGCCATAAATGTAATTGTTTTTTCTCAAAATGTCAAAATAAGTAGTTTTGATAAAAAAAAGAGTGAAATCGATTGTAGTAATAAGATTCTGATGCTGACATCACATAGACTTTTGCTAAATGAAAGGTTATATTTAGAGAGCATTTTTCCCCAAATTGAGTATATTTCATTTGGAGAGCTTTTAAGTGATAAAGAAAACGAAATAATTGATAAAACATCAATTAATGACAGTCCTAGTGTAACCCAATATTACCGTAAAATAATGATTAGAAAGAATGAGCTTATTTATGAAAAAATCGTAGAGAAATACGGCAAAATAGATAAGGGTTATGTCTGCTGCGCTGATTTAGGAATCTACCGTCTCTTTTGGTTAAACAAAGGATTTTCTTTGCTTGAAATGGATTATTATCACAAAAAAGACGAGCTGAAAAGTGATGAATTTTGGGTGTCCGATTATAATGGAAAAAAACTGATATTTCTCGGAAAACTAAGCAGAGTGGGTTATCGCATGGAGCTGACGTGGAAGCACTCAGCAGACGACTATACTAATTACCTGAAAGGTGTTTATTTGACGAAAGATAAGTGCCAATATTTGACCACTATCCATGAAGCGGGGAAAGTTAGAATACCTGATAACGAAATGTATGATGTTAGATACATTCAAGACGGATATTTGCCTCCGAATTATTCGAGCTTGTACATGAGATATAAGCCAAATAACGTTTCATATTATGCTTGGGACACTATGAGCAAGGAGGCATTTGATAATGCTGATGTAAAGGCTGACATAATGCCATTTAGGCGAATACTGTTTTTACCATCGACGTCAATAAATAGAAAGTTGAAAAGAATACTGGTGGCAACTTCCGGGCCCGGAGACTGGACAGCGCAAAAAAACCGGTCCGATGAGGATTTTGCTATAGAAATTTTTGCTGAACTGGCTAAAAGAAACCCTGATATTCAAATTATATATAGATGCCACCCTACGTGGCCCAATCCGGAACATAACGGTGTTAATTCCATTAATAGGATTAAAGAGTATATAGAGTATTTGGGGATTCAGAATATCCATTTATCTCAGAAAATGCCTAAAGAGGAAATGTCATCAAACGCTCTTTCCTTTGAAAGATCCTCTATGGATCAAGAACTAGAGGGGATTGATTTGGTAATGGGAGAGCATTCCATTTCAATGATTGATGGAGGATTAAAAGGTATACCATTTGCGTCATACAATTTTTCAAATCGTCGAAATCTTTTTGAAGGCATTAACAGATTTGGGTTTCCTTATTGCCAAAACATAGAAGACATTCAGAAGCTTATAGAAAGATATGGAACCAAAGAATTTGAGAAGGAATATAATGATGCAATAGACGGCTATAACAGAATGTTAAAAGAAGAGAGGTAGAATATGATAATTGGATATACAACAGGTGTGTATGATATGTTTCATATAGGTCATCTTAATATACTTCGAAAATCGAAGGAGTTATGTGATTATTTAATTGTGGGTGTCAGCACTGATGAACTCGTCATGAAAGAAAAGAATAAAACTCCCGTTATCCCATTTTTCGAGAGAGTAGAGATTGTAAAGGCTATAAAATATGTTGACAGAGTTGTGCCGCAAGAAAATAAAAATAAAGTAGAGGCATGGGAGAAATATAGTTTTAATAAAATGTTTGTTGGATCAGATTGGAAAGGGACGAAGCAGTGGGAACAATATGAGAGAGAATTTGCAGAAAGAAACGTCGAGATAGTCTACTTGCCACATACAGATGGTATTTCATCAACATTATTAACGGAAATATTATATGGACTTAAACGTGATAATAATTCTGATCATTACTAAACGAGAATAACAAATATATTCATGGGTACAACAAGGGCACAGATGTGTCTATAAATGAATTGATTAGTATGCATTTTTAGCGAGTAAAAACATGCTATTTATAGTGAATCTTGCAGAATTAGGTATCAATATCCAAAAGCGCTGTTACGAATTCTTTCATCGTTCTTTTTCCACCGATGGAAACGCGGAGACAATCGCCAAACTCTCCTACATTTGAGTAAGCTTTGATCAGTATTTTTTTCTCGGATTTCATTCGAGAGACAACTGTAGTGGCATCGGTTTTAGGCTCGATAAACATAAAGTTTCCGGCTTCACCTTTGTGCCGGTAGCCATTTTCATCCAGGGCCTTGATCAGGTATTGACGTCCTTCAATGAAATCTTTGATCAAATTTTCAATCATTCCGGGCGTTTTGATTACAGCTTCAGCAAATAGCATTCCGAAAGCATTGGTGTTATGCGGAGTACATAGCTTTTGAACAAGACTGATTCCGTCTGGCCAGCCAACGATGTATCCAAGCCTACAGCCGGCCATGGAAAAGAGTTTTGAAAACGTACGTGTGACAAAGACATGTTCTCCCTTTAACGCATATTCAACAAAGGTTTTGGGGTAAAAGTAGTAGTATGCCTCATCTATCAAAATATTTATTTCTTTTTCTTTTGCTACAGAGAGTATCTTTTCGAATTCTTCCTCGGAATACACGTTTCCCATTGGATTGTTGGGATTCAATAATATAAGAAGTTGGACATCATCTTCAAGAGCAGAGATGATGTTGTTAATATTCATTGTAAGGTCATCGTCATAGGGGACTTTGATAAAATTTCGCCCATACATTTCGGAATATACTTGGAACATAAAATAGGAAGGAACTACTCCAACGATTTTTCCATTTTCAGAGGTAAAAGCTTCGATTACGTATCTAATTGCTTCAGCAGAGCCGTTGGTAAGACAGACATGCTTAATATCAGTTCCTAGATATTCTGCCAACACTTCGCTGAAGTGAAGTGTTTCGGGATATTGGGATATGAATTGCGGAGTTATTTTGGAAAGGACGGTTTTTACAAACTCTTCGGGAAGGCCGTCAGGGTTTTCATTAAGATCGAGTCTCATATAGCCTTTTCGCTCGTTCTGATCAAATACTCTATAAAGGTTTTTAATCCGTTCACTTTCGTAATACATATCTTTCCTCCAGTCCCATGAATAATACATTACTTTTATAAAATTGTATCATATCATTAAAGAAAACACCATTGTGTATATTGAATTTATAGATTGAAACTATATAAGGAAATATTTGGAGGTATTAGTATGACAAAAACACTTATTACGCAGATAACAGAAAGCATCGAAGAAATTATTAAACGGCTGGAGGGGGAAACTCTCAGTAAAAGAATTATTGTATATCCATGTGGTGACGTTGGTATTCAGGTGTTAAATATCATGAAGAATCTATATTCAATAGAACCTGCATTCATAATTGATAATCATAAGTGTGAATATGCGAAAAATATTCATAATATTTCTTTTTTAAAGAGTATTGATGTTAGTGGATATGTTTTGTTTTTAGCGTCAACAAACCTTGCTATTTATGATGATCTCAAAAATAATGTATTAGAATTCTTTTCTGAAGATAGAGTTATTGAATTAGAATGTATGTCAACTGTGAGTCGGCAGGAATACCCGGAATGGAAAACTGATATAGGAAGATATAGTTATGGACCAATATGTCGCGATCATCCGTGGATAAAAACAATTGGTTCATTTTGCAGTTTTGCGCCAGGGGTGGATTTTGTTACAAATCATGAATTTAGATATGTGACAACACATCCAATTATCTATGAGGGAAAGAACATAGAAGGTTTTGAATATCCATTCAAACTGGATAGAGCCCAAGATTATTATATGTCGGGAATAGAACCCAAAACAGAAATGGTTAAGAAACAACGAAGAGCCATAATAGGAAATGATGTTTGGCTGGGAAGAAATGTTATTGTGACCAATAGTGCAAATATTGGCAATGGTGTTATCGCTGCTGCGGGAGCCGTGATAACGAAAGATGTTCCGGATTACGCTGTGGTAGCAGGCATTCCTGCAAGAATAATAAGATACAGATATACACCAGAACAGATAGATGCATTAAACAAAATAGCTTGGTGGAATTGGACAGACGATGAAATAAGAGAAAGATTTGATGATTTTTATCTTCCGATAGATGAATTTATAGATAAATATAGAAAATGAATTATCGTTCATCAAAAGCGATCAAGCTAGGAATAGGTTTCATCATATGTTACTGTAAAAGAAGCCTTTTTATATTCCTATAAACAATTCCTCTGTTTGTGTAGTACCAAACTTAAAGGATTGGACAAAAAGAAAATCGGTGATTGTGAATTGTAAATGCATTCTTCCTATGATATCATAACTCTATGGCAAGGGATTGTTTGTATAATAAAAGGAATACAATATATTACAAGGGTTTATATGTTTTATTTGTTTATAAATATGTATTATCAGCAAACCACATCAGCACCTAAAATCTATATAGATGGTATGAAATGAGCGCTTTATCACAAAACAAAAAGTGGATAAGAGATCTAGACGTTGTGGTTTCACAATTCCCAGAATTCAGAGAGTTTGAGGGTAAATCTGTCCTCCTTACCGGAGCAACTGGGCTTATATGCTCTTCGATAGCAGATATGCTTATAAGGTGCAATGAAGAGCAAAATTTCGGGATTGAGATATATGTAACCGGCAGGGATCCT
>AUXO011052797.1_pt1 | contig 13863 bp, 17 predicted proteins | sample 768731 | NCBI WGS metagenome assembly AUXO01 (sample SAMN02715735, study PRJNA202380) | gut metagenome | biome: sheep rumen | host: Ovis aries | place: New Zealand: Palmerston North | reverse complement strand
TTCACTCTGTACCCTCTGCTCAACTGAATAAGAAGAGCAGAGATAAACGGCGTAGTTGGCTTTCTTGAGACCGTCCAAGCCATAAGCACCAGAGGCTTGATTTACAAAAAGAATCTGTATGTCTCCACGACCGAAAGCCTCGTAGTCTTTCTCCCTCTCGTCATTGCTAACCTTGCCGTCATATACTCCGCAAGTATATCCGAGTTCCTGCAACCTGTTTCTTGCGTCATACAAGAGACGAGAGCGTGAACACCAGACCACAACCTGTTTGTCTCCGATTTCTTCCATAACTTCTTCAAGCATATCAAGTTTCGGATTCTCTTTGAGAGGAACAAGGTCAACACGATTGTGCTTCTTTCCCTCTTTGTCGAAGTATTCCTCGCCGTCAACAGGCTCATAGCCGTTGCAGATGTCTTGGAAGCGAAGATATAACTTCAATCCGTTGTCTACAACCACTTTGTCCGTACAATGCTGATTCTGCAACTGAAGGTAGAGTTTCTTCTGCTCTGCCGTAAGCTCCACATTGTATGTCTTGTAAAGTTTCGGCGGTATGTCAAAGAGGTCTTTTCGGTCTACCTTTACAACATTATCTCCAATTCTCCGCCACAACTCGTCAAGATTCTTGAACGGAGTGTACTCCTCGTGCTGTAAGATATGGAAGCAATCCTCACGAGTTATGCCATAGAATGAGTATATTCCGTCCATAACACCAGCAAGACAGTTAGGGTCGTCCTTGAATCTCAAGAGTTTTCTTCTGATAACCTCATAGTCTTTCTGTGTAATCGTGATTCTTGCTCCACGGACATTCTGCAATGTTCTTCTGATTACATAACGCTCGGCAAAAGCGTACATTGATTCTGGAAAGAATCCGTCCTTGAGAAAGTTCATCTGGTCATAGGCGTTCACAGGAGACTTTGACATAAAAGTACCTGTGAGAATACACCGCTCTCCTGTCTTGTTCAAAGAAAGAATCGCCTGTGTTCTCTTGCTTTTCTTTGAATCCTTGCAAGGCTCATTCGTCTTTATCTTCGATGATTCATCAAGGACAATGAAAGGGTCTCCGCCGCATCGGGCAATATACTCTTTCACTTCATCCGGTACAAGTCCTTTTTGAAAACTTTCTAAACTAACTATAAGAGCTTTCATTTTACATCTCCTTACAGTGTCTTTTATTTGCAATGGCTTCAACGCTCGTTATCATCATAAAGATTGTGAAAATGAATGTAGCTAAGAACAGCCTCAACTGTTGCCGTAGCTTTTACGCTCAGAAGATTTCCGTCAAAAAGATAATGAGGCTTGAAGTGAATCCAACTCTCAAGAGTTCCCTGCTTTCTGTTTAGTACGACAACAGAAATAGGAATGTCACGGTTCTGCCTGTAAAACGCTGGCTGTGTCGGCTGGAACTTGAATCTGCCTGTCTTGTCCGAGATTTTAAATTCAAAAAGATGTATGTGATTGTCCTCGTCTATACCCATAACATCTGGAAATCCTGCCACAGTCTCTTCTGTCTCAATGCACCACAGTTTTTTCCAGAACCTCTTGTTAAGGCTTACCCAAGCCATCTTGAACTGCTGTTCATTCTTGCAGTTCTTGTAGGCTTCGGTTACATTTGTTGTGTTATAAATCATTTCTGACCTCCATTATGAGTTTATTATACCAAACTCATAATAGATTGTCAAGAAATATTTTTAGAAATTATAATGTTCTCCGCTATCTTCTTCATATTTTTCTATAATGATGTCCTGTCGTGCGTTCTATAAACTTAACAACTTGTTTACTATCACACCCTTTGTTTACTATGCTAAAGGTTTCTTTTAGCGCTTTATCCTTAGACAAACTTTTCGTGTTTTCCTGTCGTTTTCCAAAAGGTTTTATTTCACGCATTTAGTCCTCTCTCAATATCTTTCTTCATTTAGCTGTTCATCAGTCGGATAGAACAAAGCAAAGATACCTTCTTTTGTTACGAACCTTCTTTCACAAGAAGAGTTCAATACACAATCAAGGCTTGTGTAAAACACTTTCAGTGTTATCTTGTCTTCCGCTATGGCTCTTTCAAGGTCACCTAAAGTGTTTGAAAAATATCCATAGCTCAGAGGTTTTGCTCTTTCTGCATCAAGTGTTGTAAGCACATTACTTCTGTCAAGTTCCATACTGATTACCTCTTATATACTTACTTTACCTTCTTTAAGCAGTTTATCACAAATGTTCACAGCTTTCTTTAAATTATCAGAAGCTCTTATCCATGCTTCATCATTCTTATCACGAAGCTCAATCCACTCTGAAACTTCTTTAGTCGAAGCCCAGTCATCACCAAGCTCAGGACTTGCTTCCAGCGGAACGCGCAGAGTAGGCATAGCGTTTCTCATAATCTCAGCCATATGGTAGAAGTCAACCATCTGCTCTTCTGTAGGCTCAAGATAAGGGAAGTTAAGCTCATCGTGTACTACATTAGAAGTCTTCAGTCGTTCAAAAACTCCTTCCTGATAAGACTGTCTGATTGCACTCTTCATACACTCAGCTCCTCCTTCCTGTGTGTAGCGGTTCAAGAAGGTGTAAGTCTTACGCTTATCTTTACATCTAGCTCTTGCTCCATACGGAGTTTTTATATAACCTTTATCTCTTGCTATATCTCCTACAAGAGCAAGAGTCGGAGCTACAAAAGGCATTTTAGAGTGATATGCTTCAGCAATCTCTTCTGCTTTTTCCATAGTCCAACCAAAGTTCTCAGCCATAGAAGGAAGCCCCATGCCAAAAGATATACCAAAGCTCATATTCTTTGCATATTTGCGCGACAAACCTGTAAGGTTCACAACATATTGGTGGAAGTCAAGATGCGGATTCAAAGCGTATTGCCTTCTTACTTCTTTTCCTGACTCTCCGCAAGCAATGTTACAAATAAGACGATACTCAATCTGTCCGTAGTCAATCTTTCCGAAAACACAACCTTTACTTGCACGGAAGAGAGCACGAGCAATCTTAGGGAAACTTATCTCAATTTCTTCTCCGTTCTCGTTATGAATCTTGATACCATTCTTTGAAGGTATCTGCTGTCCGTTTGGCATATTCTCACTCATACGATGCGTCTTAGTATCTGCTGTCTTTATCTGAGGCTTTACACAGACTTCTCCTTTATAGTTACAGGCATAAAAACGATTGTACTTTTCACCAAGGATTTTAGAGCAAATATCGTTAGCTTTTTTCCAATCGTCAATCAGAGCAACTTCAGGATAACCTTCACGCTTTGCTTCCCTGTATTTCTTATCAAGGTTAGGCGAATTATTGAACATAAAGCCTTCTTCTTTAAGAAGGTCGCATGTACGCTCAACCATTTCTTTTGGTATGTATGCAACAGGCTTACCTTTTTTGAGACGGAAACTGCTTACAATCTGCTTTGCTTTACGATAGGCGTTATCTGTTTCATCTCCATCAGCAAACACTTTACCGTTGTATCCTTTAAGAGTAATAGCATGATTGTAGGGGATGTTGTGCGAATCTAAGAAAGATGCCACATCTCTTGTAGCTGTAACTCTGAAGTTCGGAAGATTATACTTCGCAATAAACTCCTCACGGAACTTCTTTATTACTCCTGAAAGATAAGCATAGTTTTTTGCTTTTGCCTCCTCATCAATAGGAAGTCCATACATTGTCATTTGCAGAGCAGGAAGGATGCAGTCAAACTCAAGCTTAACACGCTTGCATAAATCTTCCTCTTTCAGAAGAGTAAGTTGCTTTCTCCAAATCTTCACTGGATTCTTAGCGTCTCCTCTGACATACTCATCTGTGAGTTCCCAAGGAGCGTCTTTAAGGCACTTACGGAAGTCTCCTCGCTTTGAAACATTTTCTCGTACCCAAGTCTCAACTCTGTCTTTAGTCTTACCATGTCTCAGGTACTTCCAAGATGTATTCTCAAGGTCTGGTTTTGAGTACTCATTAATGAATCGTTCAGCAATGAGAACATCAACAACGGAGCACTTTACTTCATAAGTAGACATTCTAAGCTCATAAAGCCACCAACCAAAGTCATAAGTAATGTTTGCTCCGACAAGCATTACATCTGGGTTTGTAAGTATCTTTCTAAGAATCTGATTCTGTTCTATCCTCTGCTTCTCTGTGTAAGGACAGTTAGTGTTATTAAGACCTGCAATAACATCAACTCTGTCTTCAGCTTCATAATATAAAGCTGTGCACAAAACATAGCCTTGTTTGTACTTCCAAGAATAACCTTGTGTTTTTAATAGAGGGTCGTATGTTTCTGAATCTGCTCCAATTACAATCTTAGCCATAGTTTATATCTCCATATCGTCTATATTATACACTTATAATGTTTTAATGTCAATTAAAAATTAAGGCAGAACTGATTTTTAAGACAAGTAATGAGGTCGTCATAACCCCTGCTGTCCTTGCTGTCAATGAGATAAAGGTTCTTCTTTGTTCTTGTTACGGCGACATAAAGACAGCGAAGTTCCTCGTCAATGTCCTCGAAAACATTTCTCTTTGTCTTTCTCGTTGCGTCCAGAAGAACCGCCACATTCTCAGCCTCAGAGCCTTTCTGTGCGTGTATCGTACTAACCAATACTTGCGGATTCCACTTGCACATTTCCTTGAGAAGTTCAATGCCATACTTTTCGATATAAGAAGCATAGACCCATTTGCGACCTTCAGTAAAAAGGTTTGTGTCAGTGAAAGGAACGGAGAAATTGGTTATACCGAACTTCTTTGCAAACTGCTGTCTTTTGTCTTCGCTCTTGAATCCTTCAAGTCTGAAACTCTCATAATCAGTGAGGCGTTTCATAACCTCACCGCCCATAAAGAATCCGTCAACAGTCCAGTACGGAATAAGATTATCCTCAAGAGAAGTCATAGCACGGTCAAGAAAGCATTTGTTTCTTGCAAGAATGAACCAACTGCTCTTGCTTTTATTCTCAAGGACAGGAGAGATTATCTTCGCAAGTCGGTCTGTGTCTGACAGTTGCGTAATACTTCCCTCTCCGTTTTCTTCTCTTGGCTCTGACATCTGTTCGGTCTTTTCTCCGATAAAATCCGTTATTGCGTTTGCAAGCCTGTAAACAGATAAAGGTATTCTGTAACTCTTTGCAAGATGTACTACAGGATATTGGCTTGCAAGTTTTATGAGAATATCTGGTCTCGCTCCAGAATAGGTGTAAAGGCTCTGCTTATCGTCTCCAGCGACATACACTTTCTCGGCGTACTTGAAAGCCTTTTCAATTACTTTCCACTGCAAAGCCGTGATGTCCTGTGCCTCATCAATCATAACCACTTTACAGGGAAGAGAATCACCCTCAAGTACATACTTTATGAGGCAGTCGAAAAAGTCAACGGCACACTTGTTGGCTTTAAATTCCTCATATTTCTGTACAAGAGAGTGATAATATCCGACATCAATATCGCTCTCAGCAATCTGCTTAGATGTGAGTGCATTACTTCTCTCAAGGTCATAATAGTCAAGGTAGAGGCTGTCTTTTGTCGGGTGAGCCTTTCCCTTGCTTACTTCAACACGGTTAAGGTAATATCCATAAGCCTTGTTGAACTCTTTCTGGTCAATGGCTGAGAACATCTGATTGACCTTGAGGTTAAGGGCGTGGAATGTGAGGGAGTGCAATGTTCTGAAATACGGAAGTTCTTCTGGAGTAAGACGGAACTTGTCACAAACTCTTCTCAGACCTTCGTCAGCACCTTTTTTTGTAAAAGTAACGAAAGCAATCTCTTCTGGTCGTCTTATCTTCAACTCTTCCTCAATGTACTTGATTAAAGTTGATGTCTTTCCTGCCCCAGCGTTTGCAAGCAGTACCTTTACTTCTTTTCCCTCGAACAATTTCTTTTCCCCTTAACTTAAACTATGTTGTTCTCACGCCATTCTTCTTCGATTCTTTTCTTCTCGTTTCGTATCGCCTCAAGGCTGTATCTTTCTCCAATTTCAATAAGGTGGTTGATGTCAGAGGCGTTGCACCTCATCTCAATTACATCGCCCTCGTTATCACGGAGAACAAGCGTTCCGTTGTCGCTCCTTTTTAGAAGAACACAGTCTTGAAACTTCTGCACAAGTTTATATTTCATTTCTTACGCCCCTGCCAATTCACTGTAAGACCACAGAAAGGGCACTTATCAACGAACTGTCCTTTCTTCCTCATCATCTTAACGACATTTATGTTCTGATTGTTACAACCAACCGTGAACAAGGCAGGGGAAATCTTAGAACCCCTGTTAGTCCAAGTGCAAAAGATGATTCCCTTCTTCGGGGCTTTCACTTCTTTTTTCTTCTCATCATCGCTCATTTTATCACCTCTTATTTCCTTTTATTTTATAGTTTCTCTTACTAAGAGCCTCATTTATTGAAAATCCATATCTAATTCTTGAGCGAACTGTCTGATAATTCAGTCCTAATTCTGAACAAAATTGCGCTAAAGTTTTTGTTTCTCCTTTATAAGTAAGATATACATTATTTGACTTATTCCTTGCTTGTATCTCTTTTGTCACCCAACGACAATTCTCTGGGCAATACCCTTTGGAATTATCAATCCTATCTATCGATAAATTGTCTGAATAACCATTAGCTAAAGCCCATTTCTCAAATTCTTTCCAATCATATCTCCATTCAGAACAAACAGAAATACCTTTACCTCCATAGTATTTGTAATTCATATTACTCACTTTATAACACCTATCCAACATACTGTGATAAATGTGATTTAATCTAGGATTGTAAATACTCATTTAATTACTTCTCCGTATTTGTTTATGTCGGAAAGAAAATCCTTCCCGAACTTTTTTCTCATAAGATACAACTGTGAACTAAGACAGTGGTTCTTCTCACCAAGCAAAAGCCACTTTGCTAGCAGAACTCGCTGCGCCTCAGACACATAAATCTCTATTCCCTTGTACTTATACACGGAACTTGCAAAGTCAAAATCATAGTCCGCTTCCTTGAATATGCTTCTTCCAGAAGAGATTACTATGCTCGTAACGCTTCTCGTGTCCTTTACCTTGACAGAGTTATCTATCTTCAAGAAAGCGTAAATAAGTTCCTGCAAGTTTTCTTTGTTGAATATAAACCTGTCAGCCTTCGCTCTCATCTCGGCAATGCTTCCAGAAAAAACAAGGACAAGTCGGTTCTTGTACTCGCTTGCTACAAGAGAAGCAAGTTCGCCTTCAGCAATAACGACATCTTGGTTTATGCGGTATCTCTCGTTCCACTCGCTTCTTACCATGAGTTCAACATTGCACATTTGAGCAACTGTTTCGTACCTTGCAATGAAATCAGCGTCCTTTGAAAGAAGCAGTGCAGTCTTACTAGAAATCAACATTGTTATAGTCCTCCTCTGAATAAGGTTTTTCGTCACTGCTTGTCTCTGTCTCAGTGATGTTTGTAGCCTCACTTACAGAATGAGCCTTGTCTCCCTCAGCAATCTCAACCTCGCCCTTGTAAGCCTCGTCAATCTCCTTGTCCTCGCTCTTAGACCAGCAAGGGAACTCAACCAAGTCTCCCATAGAGTTATTGTATCTCAGCGTATCTTCTACAGCCCCGAAACTCTTCAATGTCTCACGGAGCATAGACTGGTCAAAATTGACCTTATTGTTCCTAAGATACTCAGCGAATCCTGTATGAGTGAAGAAGAACTTAGCGACAGGCTTTCCACTCTCATCTGAATATGTCTGACGGACACACAGGTTTGCGTGAATCTGATAAGGACTGTCACGGCGAGCCTGTTTATTTGAGAGGTATCGAACGAACATCTGACGAATCATAGAGAGTGCCGATGTATCACTCTCAGCACGAACTTCCACATCTTTAACGGAAGCAAGGTATTTGTTAAGAGTGCCGAACCAGTCATTTGTCTGAACTTGTCTTGGAGCAAAGTTCAAGAACCTTACGCAGACTTTGGCAAAGTTTTTCTGGTCAAGGAGTTCTCCCTCGTCTCTGAAAACAATGTTCTTGAAGTCTCCTTCGCTTCCCTGCAACTTCAACTGCCATACATAATATGGTTCTGCTGTCTTGTATCTGAGAAGTTGTCCGTACTCGATGTCAGAGAAATGTCCTTTCTCTCGACCAAGACCGAACTCACGCTTCTTGCACAAAGACTTGTCACAAAATCCGTTGCAAGGAATGTCCTTACATCGGTAAGAGTATTCCTTACTCTTTATTGAAGCAATCGTACTCTCTACTGCCGATTCCTCAATAGGGCACTCAAAAGAACTGTTCAACTCACGAACATAACTTGCGAATCCCTCAAGACCATATTTCTTAGAGGCGTACAAAGCGAACGAGAAAAGGAAATTATTTCTTCCTGTGTCCTCACCACCCACAAGCCCAGAAAGAAGAATCCTTTGCAAGCAAGGCGGAGCGTCATTGTAAGGAAGATTCTCCAGTGCTTCCCTCACAGCCTCAATGGTCGTAAATCTTTTCTGTATCTGATTGAGTGCCTCCTCAAAAGGCACTTCATTACCGTCTAAATCAAGTAAATATGTGTATGGCTCTTCTGCATTGAAATAAGGCAGGGTAATCGAAGACCCGAATCCGTCCTCTGTAACTTTATCCTGCTTAGGGAATACTTCTACTTTCTCTTCCCCATACATTTTGTCAAGAGAAAATACCTTTATAATAAGACTGAGCGTGTCTCTTATTGTTTTCGCTGGGACCCCTCTTGAAAGAAAGAGGTAACAGTGGAGACCACCGCTTTTACTTCTGAATGGAACTAAAGGCAACTGATAGTCACGGATAATATCAAGCATTTTTCTGATTTTGCTTTTGTAGTAATCAATATCAATTACCCCTGCCCGACATTTTCCGTCAGTCATTACAGGACAGATTCCTACTCCAAACTCTCCGTTCAGATGAGAAAGCATAAGGTCGGCGTCTACCTTTCCTCTGACATTAGTTATTGAAGTTTTTACTTTAACTCCCTTTTCTGGTTTTGTTTTAGGAAGCATATTTTTTACATAAGTATTTTCTTTTCCCATAAACAGGAGAAGAAATCTCTGTGCTTGAATATTAGTTATCATTTTTTCTCTCCCATTTATAACTTTCATAAGGGGTCTCAAAGGCTCTCTCTACAGTCCAGTGATTACAGTTAAGCCTACTTCTAAGACAATAATAAGGTACCTTTAACTCGTCTGACCACTCTCTGAGATTCATAGTCTTGCCTTTATAAGTAATCAGTCTCTGCCTCCTTAAGTCCTTTACATCAAAGGCTTTTTCAATGGAGTAACCACATTTGTCAAGCCTGTCTATTAGTATCTGATACTTTATACCGAGAATAGCAGACCACTCTGCCAGAGTATGTGTCTCACCATTATATTCAAGCAACCTGTTTCCGCTTGTATTATTTGCCTGTTGTTTCCAAGTAGTCCATCTGCAATTTTCTGGGCTGTAATCTCCGTTAGAATCTATGCGGTCAATAGTCAACTCGTCCGAATAACCATTAGCAATAGACCATTCTCTGAAAGCATTAAAATCATCTTTCCATTCCGAACATATTTTAACTCCCTTCCCACCATAGTTTTTCCAATCCTTAAACTTAGGGTTATAGCACCTAGTTTTCATATTAGCCCAAATACGATAAAGTCGGTTGTCTGAACTATGCTTTTCCCACATCTTCAATATCCTCTAGTAGTCAAGACTACTACAAAATCCTAAACAATGCAAGTGCTTTATGCACTTGCATTATTTATTAGTCTTTAGAATCCTAATTCTTCCTCGTCATTGCTTTCTTCAACAGAATAAGCGTCCTCAATCTGAGCGACTGCTCTCGATGTTGCCATAAGAGCGTCAAGGTTGTGCTTCTGAATAAGCAACTGCTTGTTGTAAGCCTCACGAAGTTCGTTTGACTTCTGAAGGCAGAACACAGCCTCATTGCGGTCTTTTTCAAGAAGATTTCCAGCAAAGGCGTAATTTGTGTCAAGCCATTTGCCCTTTGTGTTCTCGTATGTATCCGCAAACACCTTGTAAACCAAAGTCGCAGAAGCACCAGAGCGTTTTCTTACATCTTCTTTCCAGTTCTTCCAGATTCTTGAGCCTGTAGACTTGTAAGCGATTACAGCGAGTTTGATTTCTCTGTGTCCGATTACTTCAACAACAACCCAGTTGGAGGGCGTCAAGATATGACCGTTAGGCAACTGTCTGTCGAAATAAGAACCTTCTACGAGAGGGAACTGCAAAGCTTGTTCCTGTGACCACTTGCCTACGAACCTTGAATCTCTTGAGAGAGAATCACGCTCGTTGTAGACAGTGATGAACATAAGAGGAACAACTTCAAGTTCTTTTCCGAGATTGATTTTTTCTTTCTGAACAAAGAACTGCCCGATAGAAAGACCTTCAACATAAAGTTCCTTTTCCATAGGGTTAAGGGCTTTAGTTCCAGTCTTCGCAAGAAGGATATAATCTGGCTGAACACCGCCGTCAGCCATTTCCTGTTCCTGCAACTTGCTGTTCTGAGCAACAAGTTCTGCCAACTGCTCGTCAGTAACCTGTGTTACTGCATTTTCATTTGTCTGTTCCATAATAGAACCTCCAATTCTGCCGTCTTTCCATACGGCGATATTTTAATCTCTCATACGAGAGTTATTCACAAGACTACAGTACAAACCTAGCATACTTTAATTTATATATCAATAAATTTTTCCTTAACCTTCTCAAAAAATCCACTGTCAATTTCGCAACCTATGAATCTTCTGTTCAAGTCCATACACGCAAATGCCGTTGTTCCACCACCAAAGCAAGGGTCAAACACAGTATCGCCTTCATTAGTGTTGTCAAGAATCAACTCCTTAAAAAGCTGTAGGTTTTTCTGTGTCGGATGTATTTCATGCTTACCGCAAGGAAAACTAAAAACATTCTTTTTGCAGTGTGCATTAAAGACAGCACCTCTTTTCTTAAACCATACAGCATTTTCAGTAGCACTTAGATATATATAATCTCTGTTCATTGGCGACGGATTGCTTTTAGCCCATATAATCTGCCTTACAGTTCCTTCTTTTCTGTGCTGTTTATTAAACCAGTTGAATATTATTGAGAACTGCTCCATACCACAGAAAATACATACAGCACCTTCTGTTACCCTGTAAACCTCTTCAAGAAAAGGAATCAACTCAAAAGTCTTTACATCTGCCTTACCTTTATCGAGACAGCGAAGCTTGTTATCTTCTCTATTTACTGCCGCATACGGAATGTCCGTTAAAGTAAACTTCACGCTGTTATTTCTCATGGACTTCATATACTCTATGCAGTCTCCGTTTATCATTTCCAAATTCTCATTCATACCCTACCTAGCATACTTTGAGGTATCTGTCAAGATTAAAACCTTGGCAGATACCCGACACCCTATTTCTTGTCGGTGCCTTTTGCCTGTAACATCTTCTTGATGAAGATGATAAACAGAGCAACAGCTTCCACAATACCCACAATGAATGTAGGTACTTTGGCAATGTCTCCAGCAGAAACACCACCGAGAATCAGAACAAGAGTGCTGATTGCAAGGAGAATCCAAGCGACAATCTGCACGACCTTGTTGTTGAAAAATGCCTTGATTTTGTTCATAGCATTTCCTCCTTATTTATCTAATCTACCTTGAATGGTAGATGATTTCAAGACCCAAGAACTTCGCAACACTCAATTCAAACTTAGCACCCTTGCTCTTCTTCCAGTTCGGAAGCATTATTATTCCTGTACACTCGGAAAGTCTCACAAGGTCTCTTCTCATATAATAATCGTAAGGCTTTCCGTCTGGCTCATCTTTTACAGGATTCACTACATTAAAACCAAGTTTTGTGTAGTACGCTTCAAAGAAATCAAAGTCCTCTCTGAAACTGTCGTTTCCTGTAACCTGTCCGCTCAGATACCAAAGTCCTTTCATAACACCTTCTCCTTTCCTTTGCACCAATCGTTGAACTGTTCCTTTTGCCACTGCTTGTACTCTTGTTTTAATAGTCTGCGAATCTGACCATAAGCGTAATCTGCTAAATGTGTACTTCCTAAGCATATCCGTTCAAGGTACTCTGCACTTAAAAAGTCTGAAGGATTATCAAATTGTTGCATTTTACAAAACAACTTTTCTCTTTCTTCCTTAGATATATAAATTTTAAGGTTTGTGTCTGTACTCTGCATTATTAAGCCTCCTTTCATAGTATCTCATAAAGAACAGGAAAGGCTACCGCAAGGCTTACCACAGTTTCTTGCGGTCTCCTTTTCCCTAACCAAGAGTACCCTAGAAATACTCCCTAACGGCTGGGTTAAGCCGACCTCAATTTTCGGTAGAAGGGCGTAGAGGCTTGACCTTCAAGGTGGTGACAGGACTTGAACCTGCATAGCACAGAAGGTTGCTATGGAGTTTCTGTGCGTGACCATTACCCTTTCAGGGCTACACCACCTAAAACTTTTATTTCATAAAGCGGAACTCAATTCCAGCATTTGTGAAAAAGTCAAGTATGTCCTGTGCCTGTTCAGCCTTGTAGCGAATCCAGAGAGTGCGTTCACGAACAGCGCCATACTTTCCGTCTTCCGCATTTTTTGCCTCTGAAACTGCCTCAAGTGTCGCTTTCATTCCCTCAGAAATAGGCTCACCGATTATGATTTTCTCTCCGTTGGCTTCTTTCTGCTTCATCTCATCGTAAAGTTCCTGTGCTTTTTTCTTATCGGTCTTAATCTGCAAGACAATTTCCATAGCAGACTTGTACTTCAACTGGTCGATGTAATTGTCAACCACAAGGACAGTTCCCTCGCACTCAGCTTTGATAAGTTCAACTCCAGCGTCATACGCTTTCTGTGTCTTCTCAAGTTCGGCTGCCTGTGCCTCGATGTCGTCAGCAGAATCTTCTTCTTTTTGTGTAAGGTTGTAGAACTTCTCACGGAGAACAATCTGACAAGCATATTCCTCACGCAAGCCGTGAGCCTTTACAGCCTCGTCCACATATCCCTTGAGAACTGCTGTAAGTTCGTCTTTGCGTTTCTGATCGTATGCTTCCAACTGGCTTCCCAGAGCGTCCTCACCCTCGGCGACAATCTTCTGAAGGTCGTCACACATTGCGTCAAGAAGTTTAGACGGAGTAGTGATGTACACTTTCTTCCAGTCCTTGCGTTTCATCTCGATTCCTGTGCGGAGTTTCTGGAACTGTGTCTTTACAGCCTTGACATAGTTCACATTGTCCTCGGTGAGGACTGTTCCCTTGTACTTCTGGACTACCTGCGCAATCTGTCCTGCAAGCTCCTCAAAATTACCGCCTACAACCATTGTTCCGTCCTTTCCAAGTGACGGCTTTTTTATTGTAAGTTCCAAGTCAGAAAATCCGACTTCCTTTGTTTCTACTACTGTTACTTCATTTTCCATCTTCTTTGCCTTTGCCATAATTATACCTCCTGTTACAGCTCTTGCTTGTTTCTGATTATATCATAACATACTTGTAATAGTATGTCAAGCTCTTTTTCAAAAATATTTTTAATATTCATCATCGTTAGCAATGACAAACTTTCCTTCTTTCAAAGTGTACCAAGTATCTGCCTTGATACGCTTTCCGTCTACCTTTGCAACCTTTACAAGGTCGATATAGTCCTGTCCGTCTTCCTCGCTCTTATGGCACTGTGTAAGAACAATCCAAGAACCAAGAGAGCCTTTGGCTCTGGTATCACGACCTACAGAAAGAGCAACGCTTCCTTTTCCTGCCGAAGCACTGCTCTTGTAGCCTGTTGCTGAAGCACCGCTACAGTTGCCTGTTGCCGAAGCACCGCTATAGTCGCCTGTTGCCAAAGCACCGCTATAGTCGCCTGCTGCTGAAGCACCGCTACAGGCGCCTGTTGCTGAAGCACCACTACAGGCGCCTGTTGCCGAAGCTCCGCTCTTGTAGCCTGTTGCCGAA
>AUXO014628792.1_pt1 | contig 13865 bp, 16 predicted proteins | sample 768731 | NCBI WGS metagenome assembly AUXO01 (sample SAMN02715735, study PRJNA202380) | gut metagenome | biome: sheep rumen | host: Ovis aries | place: New Zealand: Palmerston North | reverse complement strand
TTTTTGAGGGACGATACCCCTTTTTCCCGCCCCTGCAGCCTCTTGCTCGTAAGATTCTTCCGTGGCAGCTTCATCTTTCCCGAATGATACCCTTTTTTCAGCTTCAGCTCTATTCATTTCACTCTGAAAAGGGTATCGCCTGACGCTGAATCACGACCAGCCCCCAAATGCCTTTCCATAGCTTCCTGAAACACCTGATATCAGGGTAGCATCTGACAAAAAACAACTTCCTACACCCAAACGCCCTTCCTCAGCTTCCTGAAACACCTGATATCAGGGCAGCATCTGACACAAAACATCATCCCACACCAACACGCCTCCCCATCCCCACAAAAAAAGACTGATTCCATCATCTCCGCCTCCGCGCAGACAACAAAATCAGTCTTTTCAAAACCTGCTGCTCCTATTCCAGGAATAGGATCCGGATATGTATGTTTTAATGCATATCAATGCATTTCAGTCTTTTCCGAATTTTCAACCATGCATGTTCATGCAGATTAATGCAAATCATGTTTGAAAAATCGATGTAAAAATGAATGACTGTGCCACCTCTGATGTATAAAACAATAACGTTGAAATGTTATCTGGCCTTTTCAAAAAACTTTGTTGTTTAACTGTTGAAATATTTCCTGTTTCTTTCGTTCAGAGACTTCTGCATAGATATCCATGGTGGTTTGAATATCCTTATGTCCCATCACAGATTGTATCACCTTCAGGTTGGTTTCATTTTCACACAGCCTTGTACAAAAGGTATGTCTGATTATATGGCAGCTGAAGTAAGGTAATATAATGGAAGCTCTTTTCTCACGCTTGGAAATTATTTCTTCCTGCGCATTATAGTCATCTATCAGCCTGTGAATCGTTCGATTAAGACTGGCCGCGTTATAGAGTCCTCCGAACCGATTACAAAAAACAAATCCACTCATACCATCGATTTCGACAATAGAATGATTTCCTGTCTCATCCTGAAAGCATTTTTCAGCAAAAAGTGCTTCTTTCACTTCAGCCAACAGAGGAATTTTCCGGATTCCGGCATTTGTTTTAGGAAGATGAACCTCATAATGACTATCCCCAATCATTCTTCGTCCTGCACAATAAGAAACACTATGATTGATACTTATAAAAGAATTATCGAGATCCACATCTTCCCAGCGGAGACCGATTATTTCTCCAATTCTGCAACCGGTCCCAAATAAAACCACAAAAAGTGGTTTCCATCTGAGATTTTCTGGTTTATCAAGGTATCCAAGGAAAGCCCTCTGTTCCTCGATCAAAAGTGCGTGACGAGGTTCTGTTCTGCCTTTTTGTGATCTTGAAAGCTCGCTAATAGCAGATTCCGTAGGATTCTGCCAGATCACCCTATCCTTTACAGCCAGCTGAAATGTACAGTGCAGAATAGAATGTATTGACTTGACAGTATTGATACTTAATCCTCTCATCAGAAGAGCCTGATAAAATGCCAAAACATCCGAATATCTGACTTCCGAGATACGTTTCTTACCGAATCCGTCCTTTACATATGTCTCATACCTTTCAATATAAGTGCTTTTTGTCTGATTCCGCAATTCAGTCTTTACAGCGATATATCTATAGAACACAAAATTGACGGTTGCCCTTCCCTCTGCATATGTATTAATTCCATCCAGGCTGGATCTCACTATCTGCTTTTCTTTCTCTCGTAAATCAGGAAGATCCTTTGCATACACATATTTTCGTTTGCCGAAGGAATCGGTATAAGAAAAACAATAGAGTTGCTTCTTTCTGAGATACAGTTCCCCTTTTCGAAGCACACGTCCTTTACCATCTTTTCTGGTCTTTGTCACATCCTATTTCCTTCCTTATTAATAAAGAAGGTATGACAACACTATTCTTCTGGGGCAATTAACTTGATGATACTGTTGCGTAACATCTGCGCCATTGTGATCTTGCTTTTAGAGGTATATGCTTTCAATCTGCAGTACTCCTCTTCAGTAAGTCTTGCAGATACTTTATAGCTCCTTGGCTTTTCTGCCTTAGGCCGTCCTTTTTCTGACATCGAAGCACCTCCTAAGTATATAAAATTATACTTTTGCATTCTTTTATATGTCAAGAGATTTTTTGGGCCCCAAAATATCATATTGCCATCCCTTATTCGATTTTACAGCTTTCCAGAAAAGCATTAACCGCTTTCACTGAGACAAGGACTTTTCCTCCATATCGAATTTTGGCGTTGGCGTCACTAGCCAAATCATGAAACCGCCTCTTACTCATACCATAAAGAACTGCACCCTCGCTATAGGTTATGTAATCTCGATTTGGAAGATTCATTTTCAAAACCACCTGATCAAATATACATTTGGGGACACGAACCATCACACCACTTTCAAAGGTACATTCGACGATTTCTTCATTCCTTTTGCTCACTATAATGCTCCTTTACCTTCAGTATGCCCTCTGTTTATATACAGGCTTATCATGTTTCATCAGTCACTATATAATGCTCTGCACCAGCAACGGGTCTTTGCCGCATTGGTATTTCACCAGCCTGTCCAGCCCCTGTCTCTAACGGGAAGTATCATTATCAAAAGTACTGTCATAGTCCTGAAGCTCCCCAGCTTCATTTTGTGCGAATATCCGTCGCTCCAGTGCAGCAAAATGAATCCGATTACATCATATGTAAGCATGCACGATCATGGCGAATCCGCTTCACAACTCGGTACTCCGTGTGTTATGCAAAGCATGAGTATTCAAAAGTCAAGGTACAATACAAATCTCAACACCAATTATGACATTGAAATTTGTAATATCAGAACCGCGGTCATACTACCACAGTTGAAGTTTTAATCTCCGTGAAAGACCTATATGGAAATTATTGTTCTATAACAGAAAACATATTCGGGATCCTGGTTTCAATATATTTTGAATTTCATCTGAATGATCTTTATAAACTTCATCCATACAATTTGCAGCAGATCCTCTTCCGGCAATAATCTGAGATCAATTCCATAATCACTGACAGCTATCTTCTTTAGATACGCTGATGCATAGGCTTCATACCTTGAAATAACCTTCTCCAGCGCCTCGTTATCGCCTTTCACAGCTTTTTCAATCACCTCAACCTCCAAATATTCATAGCGGTCATAATTATTCTTTCTCACGACATCCCCCGAGTATATTTTTTCAATATACCTCTCGCTTCACTCAAATAATTTTTTATGGTTTTTCCTTCAAGATCCATTAACTCCGCAATCATTTCAATCGGCATATCTAATATGTAGGCTTTTTCTATCACCTCCCGATGTCGTTTTTTCAGATGTTCAAAACTGTCTGCAACTTGTTCATCATAAAAAGGAAAAACTGTAGAACCAATCAACACCGGTATCTTCTCGTAATCTGATATCCAATCGGGAGCCTCCAGTTCATCCATTTCTTCTATACTGACTTCGTATATCCTGTCTTTATTGCGAATATAATCTCGCAGTACATTTCTTATGACGTATTTAATCGTCTTTTTTGCAAAACGATCAAACTCTCCTTGCAGCTTTACGCCTGTCAGGTATTTCCTCTTTACTTCCTGCATCGTGTCTGCCTTTCTCCAGACACCCGAAAATATCCTCTGTCATATAACTACCTGTCCAAAGGAGGCCCGATATTCCCAAGCAAATCTCAAAAACCTTGAATTCTTTTTCCATTTTCCGGAAATGTCACGTAGTATCCCAACCTCCTATCTCTACGTTTACAAAAAATAGAGTCGTGAAATTACGACTCTATCTGTAATCTTTTCAACTCATTTGAATTTTTATAAATATAAAAAAACGCGTGACATTCACTGAATGTCATTAACATTTTTAGAGCTCCCATAATATTGACAGGCACTGAATGTCAATACTACGGAGGTCAATCATGTTTATCAATAAAACGAAAGATGGGAGAAATAATATCTGCGGAAAGGCAGTCTCCGTGAGGCGTAAGGAATTGGGATTGTCACAGAGAGCGCTGGCCGAACGAATGCAGGTTCATGGTATCGAGATGGAAAAGAACGCTATCCAACGTATCGAAAGCGGACAACGCTTTGTTACAGACATCGAGATCGTTAAACTTACCAAAGCGTTAAATGTCTCCCTCGAGTACCTTCTGAATACAGAAGACTAACGACTTTGCACTACGTGTTCTTGTTGTTGTACCAATCTCCATGCTCAAATCTAATCTTTTATGACTGTCAGAGATAAATCCGGAAGAAATCAGAAGCAGAAACTGCTTTATCTTGCCAAAATATTTCACGAGGAAACCGACGAAAACCATGGCCTCCGAATGGAGACCATTATTGATAAGCTAACAGCTTGTGATGTAATTGCTGATCGGCGGACACTTTATGATGATTTTGAAGAATTGCGGCATTTTGGAATCGATATCGTAAAGACAAGATCTGGAAGAAATATCTATTATCATTTAGAGCACCGGAAATTTGAACTGCCAGAGCTGAAGCTATTGGTAGATTCCGTCCAATCTGCCAGGTTCATTACTGACGGAAAATCAAATGATCTGATCAAGAAACTGGAGTCTCTTGTCAGCAAACATCAAGGCAGGCAGCTTCACCGACAGGTTGTAATCTCTGGTCGGATCAAAGCCATGAATGAAAGTATCTATTACAACGTCGATACGCTTCACACAGCCATTGATCTGGACAGGCAGATTTCATTTCAATACTGCCAATGGAACACAAGAAAAGAGATGGTTCCTCGTCGAAACGAGAAATATTACAGAATAAGTCCTTGGGGGCTTGTTTGCGATAACGAATATTATTATCTGGTAGGATATGATTCTGAAGCTCAAAAAATCAAGCATTACCGCATAGACAAAATGAGAAAAATCAACATAATCGGCAAGTATCGTGAAGGCAAAAGTCAATATAAAGCTTTCGATATTGCTCGATATTCCAGAAGCCTCTTTGGATTTTTTGGCGGCGAAATTGTAAATATTACACTTGAAGCAGAAAAATCAATGGTTGGAATTATCATAGATCGTTTCGGAAAGGATATTATCATTATTCCTGTTGATGAAGATCATTTCCGGACTCACGTAAATGTGGCTGTTAGCAATCAATTCTTTGGATGGATCATGTCATTAGGAGATGGAGTGCGGTTGGTAGGGCCTGAAAGAGTAATAGAGCAGCTACGAGCAGAAATACATCGTCTAAATATACTTTACGAGATAGGAGAAAACTGATGAATCATCAATTATCCCCTATCTCTTGAGGTTGATTACATAAATCGGAACGATAAGACAATCTACACGGAGAAATAAGGCCACCTTCACGGAGTTTCAAGGCCACCATCACGGAGCCCAAGGCCACTTGTATAATGGATATGGCACGCTTGAAGTGTGACTATCTATTCATTAAATACATATGATTCAAACGCCTTATAGTAATAAGTTGCAGCTTCTTCGTTTATACTCTCCTGTAAATCTTCCCATTCTTCAGGATCATCCATTACGTGTTCCTCGCCATCTATGTCATAATAAACTATTCTGAAGATCTTTCCATCATCCATAAATATTTGTGAGATCTCATCTTCATCGCCATCTCCATACTCGGCAAAGATCAGCTCGTCATCATCAAAAAAGTAATATCTAGTGGATGGAGCCTCATCTTCAAAAAAAGCAACGATCATTTTCAGCTCGTCACCATCCCATAACGAATATCCATCTTCGCCCATTTCATATTCGCTATAGTCCTCCATATCTCCATCAGTTTCCCTAACTTTCTCAAACACTTCCTCCATTCGTTGATCGAGGTTTGGCTGATTTTTATTATTCTCCAATTTCACCTGATAATTGTTATCATCAGAACCAGCATCATTGTTTACATAATCTGTAAAGATACTATAGTCTTCAAGATCTGTAAAAGGCAGTGTCTCGTGCACCCTATTCATATCAAAATAATCACTGAGAGAAACCGTATCCCATTCTTCCTCGTCTCTCCAGTTCTCATTATATTCTTCGTATATTTCTTTTTCCCGAAAATGATCCCCCATCCATTGATAATATAAGATGATGACTTCTCCTTTATATTCATTTTCCCATATGAAGCCATTCTCATAAATATACAATGGCTCTCCATAGGAAAGTTCTGTATCAATTTCATCCATCAGCTCACAATCATCATTGTTGTAATTATAGACATACAATATGCCTCCGTGTTTATCTCCATTATCATATACAAATAATTCAGGCGTGCCATTTCCTGTTATGTCATAGAGCGTATACTGTATCCAACAATATTGATTATCAGCATTTTCGTCATTTGATTCGAACTCCTCCAGATGACTGTTAATACGTTCTTTATAAGCATTAATACAACTTTCATTCAGTCCACTGGCCTCTGTTGTAATTGCTTCATTGGAAGGAATCTTGTTTTTGTAGTCATTTTCTTCATTTTCATCAGCCTTTATGCTTGCGGGTTTTGTAGAATCACTTGTGTTGATATTATCATTCTCGGTGGAAGCAATTCCACTTGCTTCTGTTGTTTCAACTAAATCAACCGGAATACGCCTACTCCTTCTGAGAACGAGAAAAATGGATAGTGCAGCCACTAATAGTATTATTATACCAATGACAATAAACTTTCCTGCTGAAGGCTTCTCGATCAAAACATTATTTTCGTCAAGTTGCTTCCCGCACGTTGGACAGAAATTACCCTTATTAATCTTTGTATTGCAGTTAGGACATATTTTCATAGCTCGACCTATAATTTGACCTGGGGATTGATTCTTTGTTTCGTATTATATGATAGAATGGAAGAGAAAGACTCTTCGCAGTTAGCCAAAAACATCATCTGCATCGACTCATGCGTGTCATATGATAACACCGTGGTTTTACACTATCTAATGAAAACCCATCAAATTCATCTTCCACGATAAATCCTAATCGCTTGTATAGATTAATCGCATTTTGATTTTCTTTAAGGACATCTAAACTTACTTCTTCCGCATTTTGGTTCTCCAGAAATCGTAACAGCATCTTATAACCTACGCTCTGTCCTCTTAGTTCTGGCGTAACACATACATTAGAAATATAGAGTCCTCTTTGCTTTTCTTTTTGCAGAGTATCAATGTATTCGTAATATGCTTTCGTAAAAGTACTTGGAATGCTTATTTTCGCCTTAGAAAAAGCTTCACACCAATTGTCATATGATGAAAAGAACCTTTTATTATAAGCACAAATTAGCCCCAAATTGCGCCCTGCCTCTGTTGCTAAATAAATGTTGTCCACTGAAAAAAGATCACCTGAAATGCCCTTAAGATACATCAGAACACTTATAGTATTTATTTCATTCAGAAATAATGCCGGGTAAATATATGGGTCGGTTTGAAAAATCATCTTTCCTGCGAACCGGAGCAAGCTGTTATTTTCTATCTTTACAATATCCATTTTCCCAAATTGGTCTAATTTACATATTTATTGAAGTCATCCCATGTTTTATCAAGACGATACTCTTCTAAGACTACAGACAACCCGTTCTTTTTCTTAAAGGCAATCCATTTCTTAAACAACTTAATGCTTCCTTTGTAATACTCTGCTTCAGGTATTATTTCTTCTGATTGCAATATCGGATTATTCATTGCCAAAAAAAACCTGTATGAAAACAAATCATCAATCACATCTAGGGAAAGCACTTTCCTAAAAACTAATGCCGCAAGTGCCTCATTATATACCAGATAATTGATATATGATTGTCTATTATCATCAGTTATTTCCAGCTTTCCAGTCTTTCTGAACAATTCCAACTGGCTCTCAATTCCAACTAATTCCTCATTAGATATAAACGAATTATTATAATCCATTATGAATTGCGCTTCATTCAACTCTCTTTCTTTTTTGAGTTGGAACCAGATTGCAAATACACCGATGATTGCTGTTATTGTCGTCACTAATTCACTAATACTTGAACCACCTTGTTCAATAAACAACGTGACATAGCAGCTAATAAAAATAACTCCTATGGCTATTACAAAGATCTCTTTTTTCTTCAAGGCTCTTTCCCTTCAATAATTATTCCAGTTCTTCTTCGAGAGCGTTTCGAATTGCCTCAGATACAATCTGTTTTTCTTCTTCGTCTTCAATATCTATCAAATCTTTTTCTCCGAATTGATCTAATACTACTTTCGAAGCCATAATAGCTTCTTCCTCTCCCATGTCCACAGCATAAACAATGTATTCATTATCATCAATATCCAATCCCCAAAGGATTCTAGCATTTCTCTCAATGCCATCTTCATCATATACCACAAAATATTCTTCATCCATCAATGATATATCTCCTTCGCCTTATTTTCTGATCATCGATATCCTTGAATTTGTTCGTAGTCTGTAATTAAATCCAGATTCTTCTTTTCCACATCCGATAATATGGAATCGTCGTTAAAATCATCTGGATCTATTGTGGGTTCATACCAGTCAAACTGATTGAAATAATCCCTAAGGCCTTCATCTTTGAATATCCGTCCATGCCGTGCGTACACTTCATTCCTTGCAATGCGGCATTCATTTTTCATCAATCCGTCAAGATCATCCATAGAGAGATATTCCGAACTACTATTTGGCAAAACAAAGTCACTGTCATTTATATCTTCTTCATCCGAAATATCTTTCTCATCCGAATTTTCTTCCTCATCAACTAATTGCCTTGCTGCTTCCCAATATTGATCACTATGTGAATATAAATACCCTGGCCATTTACCCCATTCATCTTCAGAAAAAGAGTTCTCATATTGCTCAAGATCATAATCCCAGGTTGCAATACAAATCAATGATCCGTCTTCTAAATAAAAAACATGGTTCTCTGTATCATCCTCATCGGAATAAACAGCTGCAGTCAATTCACCATTATCATAAAAGAATGATCGATATAACGAATAAGAATCATCTGGGAAAGCATCAACCCTTACTAATTCCCCATCATCCACATATGCAATAATCTGCTCATCGTCCGTATATTCTTCAAAGGTACTGTTCATCTGGTCATGAACCCATTTGTCAATTCTATATACTGTATCGATATCACCTGATGCATTCTCGTCCTCTTCAGCAATATCATCATTTGAATCATTCGATTCAAATGATGAATCTACTAATGACACATTCGATGCTTCGTTCGTCGTAGAAGTGTCATCATCACTATCTAAAAAATGAGGTATGTCTATCGATGGTTCAGATACTGTTTTGGAGTGATTATAAATCACTATTCCCAAACCAGAGAATAACAAAACTGCAACAATTCCAATGGAAATAAATACTTTTGCTGAAGGTTTATTGATAAAGTCTTGATTACCCTTTTCGTTTCTAACATTATGTAAAGATTCATATTCTCTTCTTGCATCGCCACTTCTATAGAAATCAAGAAGCTGCTCATTCTCCTGCGGATTAATGTTGTAAGCTTCCTGCGCATAAGTATAGGCTGAATCATAGCTGGGCTGAGTCACTTTTCCTTCAAGAAATGCCTGGCTCAAATGACCGCACACAACCTCCTGCATAAAAGGTTTTAATGTGTCGTCATGATCGTCATGTAAAACCATCGCCACATCAAAAGATTTCTTTGCTTCCCCCAGAGAATCTAGCGCCATCATATATGCATACATTTCTCTGGATTGCGGCTTACCTTTGATCTTCTCAAAATACTTTTCAACCTCTATATAATAATTTGTATCTTTTGTCTTTACTCCTCGTACGTAATAGCACCATGTCATTTCAGCGTATATTCCAGTAGCGCCATACAGTACCTGGTCATTTTCCAAGCGACCTGCACGAAAAGCTTTATTAGCCCATTCTTCCGCCTCTAACAAGTCTGTTATTCCTTGATCTACTGTATCGGAAACAATATTTATGCGGGCCTCGGTTAACATTATTGTTAATTGCGCATATTGAATCATGCAGTAGTAACTTCCAAGCTGAGCACCTTTAAGAAACCATTCACTTGCACTTGTCCAATTTTTCTCTTGAATCAAACTATTTGCATATTGTTCAATTGCAGATACATTTCCTTTTTCTGCAGCCTCTCTCAAATCCATCTCAAACACCCTTAATAAAAGTTCATTATATTTACATACTGTTCAAGTCTTACCCTTGTTAATAATATAAGATTTTGGATTAACTCATTTTCCAACTTTTCTGAATCAGTTTTTGTTGTCGTATAAGATTCTCCTCTAACATATTATCAACTTTTACAGAATACTTTATTGCGTTCTCTTTAGTTTTTGCCCTCTCACTCTGAACTGCTTTATATAAAGGGAATATTAGATCTAACCACTTATTGTGCGCCTGCACAGTAATGCCTTTTTCCTCTTGTGGTACATCAGACATCTCTTCGATTTTCCGACGTCTGACCATAGTAACTCCCATATACAACAAAACATCTAACGTCAATCGACACCAGCTGGCCATCAATTCATTATATTCTCTCTGATTATTCTCCTTCTCTATTTCAAACTGCTTGGCAAGAGGAGAGGGGATATAACCAGGTTCTTCTGTCTTCTCCTGCTTTATCTCTTCTTCATGTACTTTCCAGTTATTACGTATGTTTTTGATTCGACTGAACAATTGATTCGAATGATGTGATAGGATATTTAACCGTTCATTATACTTTTCATGCATTATCATTGCACTTCTATACATGTTGTCATGATAGGTTAGATTCGTTATTGATGCCTCTATGAGTGCTGCGTCCTCAATAGAGCCATCACCTTTGTACTCTGGAATCCTCATTTCAAAAGGTTTCTGCAGATCTTCATAACTAACCAAACATGTACCCGGCAAAAAAACACCCATCTTTTCCAACTGAACAGGGTCTGCTGACATTGTTGATCCTATTAATTCACGCTCGTCTTGAGATGTAAGTCGCAACCCGATCTTGAGTGATGTGTTTTTGACTACTTCAGGAGCCATAGCAGTTGGCAACTGATCAGCTATTACAATTCCCTCACCCAACGCTCGTACTTCTGCCAGCATCTTTGTAATAAACGCAGTAGCTGATACTTTTGGATCAAGCCCGCCTGGAATTTGAGTACTGCTATTAGCGATCAAGTTGTGTGCTTCTTCGAGAAAAATCACATGCCTTGGCCTGTAACCCCTTTTTTCAGGCTGATACGTCTGAATATCTAATGATTCGCGTATTAGGGTCATTAGCATCAATATTAGAAAATTGGAAGGGCCTGTCCCTAACGCTGCCAGTTCAATCACCGCACTATTATTAAGCCAATCTTCCGGACAGTATGTGGAACGTGCAACATCAAAAATATCTCCCATTTCTCTGGCAAGCAAAGATCCTATTCTCACCTGAAGAATAGATTGCAAATTGCTTTTTACTTCAGGAGCATATTCATATTTGTCCAACAATTTTTCAATCTTTTCATAGAGCATATGCATGGTCGGATACTCAAGATCTCCCGTATTTATCATTCCAGGAAGCCAGAGTAATTCCTCATAACAATCCTGAATCCCCTCTGTTAAAAGCATTGGCATCGGAGGATCCAACTGAAATGTTCCATTAAAGACATCCAATAGCCTATTAATATGATCTGCCAGCTTCATTCCCTTTGGAAATTCGAATGGGTTAATATGCAAAGGAAACATGCTGTTTGCGCAAGGAGAAAAGAGTGAAATATCTTGCATTCCTTTTTTGGTTGTCAGTATCCTATATTCTTTTTTCGCCGGCTCCAACACCAAAACAGGAATGCGCTCTTTATGGATTTCAGAAACCAGATACATCATCGAGTTCGTTTTTCCACTTCCTGGCATACCTGCAAGGAAAGCATGTTTCGACAAATATTTCCACGGGAAGAAGATTTGATGATTCAAAGTATCTTTACCTAGAAGCAGCCCCTTTTGAGGCGGTGGAACTGTCTCCTTTGGCATTTCTATATTTTCACCAGGGAAAAGAACAGGAAAAGTCGTAAAAGGCACTAATTCCTCAAGAGTCAGTAAATGTGGCAGAAAAATTAGATTCTCTGCAGCGGCAGGATCACCCCATGAAACAAATCCCTGATTCATTCCATCGATAAGGGATTTCCCAAACTCTTCACCAAACAAAATGTGATTTCCTGTTTTGATCGCCTCACTTCCAGCTGCATCAAGAAGTTGCTTAGCCTCTATTTCGGACGGCCCGTAAGCCTGAATGTTTACAAGAAAGTGTGGAGACTCACTGATGTTCTCCATAAGGTCTTCATAATAGTCTAACGCTCTTTTTGCGTTCTCATCACGACCACCACTTGATACTGCATCTGGTCTGGTTTTCACTTTGAAAGAATTTAACTCCCGCAAGTGGGGGAGTATGTATGTAAGCCCAGCTTCCAGTCTATCGCAATAATCTACTGGATATATATTTACGCAATAAGCGCAACCGGCTTTAAGCACCTCTTGCATCTTCAACAGGGAGTAAAGTCGTGCATCTGGGTTCATTGTCCACTCGCTTGCAGTGTAGAACTGCTCTTGTTCATTATATGACGAAGATATAAACCTTTCCTGTTTTAAGAGGTTTATTTGGTATAGATATTGACGATCAGACAAGCAGTCTTCACCAACCAATCTTAAATCCTCATAATATGGAGCTAACACAGTTGCCTGCATGATTTGAATAATAGATTCTTTTGCCTGCGCATGAGGCGCATCAAACCGAAGAACAAGCTTTAAACGTTGTCCCTCGATTTGATGTAGATCATACTCATAAATAAAATGTATACTTCCGCCAAACAGTTTCCCCCACTGGTTGATTTGTCGCCAAAATGCCTGGTGTTGAACAAGTACTCCCGAAGGACCTGTCTCAGATAAAGAAGCATATTTATTAAGCGTAAAATCAGGGGCTTTGGTTAATTCGTAATAACAGTATTCCATGTTCATCATCCTAAAATATCGTCTTCCAGTTCCTTAAAACGATCTTCAGAATCTTCAATTCCCTGTTGGGCATTTTCAACATGCTCATCAAATTGTTCTGCTATACCCTCTGCTCCAGAAGATGAGCTCTCTGCAGTACCACTTCCAAATTCCGACACTCCGCTCGCAGAGGTAAAATCAGCCGCAGCCTGCCGACTTTTTTCTGCTTGTTCGGATCCTTCGTTAATAGCATCTTCAGCCACCTCATAACCTTGCTCCAGCTGACCGTGAACTTCTGAATCCATATGGTCTATCCCTTCACTTTTAGCAGCTTCCCTCGTAGCATCCATCGCTTCTACAATATCTTCATCGACGTCTTTATCCATCCCCTCAATGATAGATTTTATCTCCCGAATTTCGCTGGCATCTTTTTCACCCTGTTCTAACCCCTGACGTTCAAATTCAGATGCTTTCTCAACATTCTGTCCTACTTTTTCTACTCTTGATCCCATTCTATTTTCCCTCCGTGTTTTCAATATCGCATTTTTTGTAAAACTGCTCTCTAAGTTTATCTATCTCTTTAGGTCGTCCTTCACTCATGTTCGCGTATTGTTCTCTTTGGTCGCTCAAGGCAAGGTTTTCCATCGCCTTTTCATAGTTGATTATTCTCTCATCCATTCCTTAATACTCAATTTTTATGAGTCTAGCGTTATTCAATATTTCAAAGTTTTCTTTTGATGGAAGAACAAAAGTCGCTATATCTCCTGAGACTTTATCTATAGTGATTGCTGCTCCACCTATTTTCTGCATTCCTTTCCGTCCACCAAAAACAATCCAGGTAGTTTCTGTTTCATATACCTTTACTATTACTTGCTTCCCTCTGTTTTGATAGTAATTGCTTGCGATTTCACATGCATTGTTTATATCGATCATTACTCGCTCCTCCTTTTGCTACAACAGTCTAAAATTCTATTTGACGGTTGAAGCTTATCTATCCGGCAAAACTGAGTGCCTCCATTTGA
>AUXO011005812.1_pt1 | contig 13867 bp, 20 predicted proteins | sample 768731 | NCBI WGS metagenome assembly AUXO01 (sample SAMN02715735, study PRJNA202380) | gut metagenome | biome: sheep rumen | host: Ovis aries | place: New Zealand: Palmerston North | reverse complement strand
CATGTGATCCCGTTGGGATTCAAACCCAAGACCTTCAGAACCGGAATCTGTTTACCGAAACCTTTTGCCTTACCTTTGTTTATTATTGTTTCGTGTTTTTGAATTTTTGCTTTTGACGGAAGTTTTTAGGAGGTTTTGTTAAAATCAAGGTGTTTTTACATACCCATGAATATACCTACACATGCCATGTACGTCCGTCTGGATGCAAAGATATAAAAAATGTTATTACGTTGCAAATATATAACTAAATATTTTGCAATATATAACTTTTTCGCTACCTTTGCATCGGCGATTAAGCCAAAGAGTTCTTTAACGTTATGAAGAAATCCGAGTTAATAAGGACACTAAAGGAAGCGGGATGCTTTCTGTCCAGACACGGAAAAGAGCACGACAAATGGACGAACCCTGTGACGGGTAAGTCCGAGAGAGTGCCAAGACACGCTGGCGAGGTCCCTACGGGGACTGCGCTGAAAATCTTAAAAAAGCTGGTTGGGGATTAGTCCCCGACCGCTTTTAATGAGGGTGTGTGAAGCTTTGTAATGAAGAAGAACTCTTTATTTGTGAACAATCTTAACCAAAAAGTAATATGAAGAAAGTATTAGTAACTGTCTCCCAGGCATCGGACGGTTCCTATTGGTGCCATACCGAAAGTGACGTGTACGGAAGTGGACTGAATGGAGCAGGGGCCACCGTCAAGGCGGCGAAAGACGACCTGATGGTGTGCCTGGAGGATGCGAAGGAGGAGTTTTTGGAAGAAGGCGGCGAGTTGTATGACGTGGAGTTTGAGTACAAATACGACCTGCAGTCGTTCTTCGACTATTTCTCATTCCTCAACGTGAGCGAGATTGCCAAGCGCGCCGGAATCAACCCGTCGCTGATGCGCCAGTACACCAGCGGAGTGAAGAATGCCGGTGAGAAGACGTATTCCCGCCTGTCGGCGTGCATGGCCACTATTACCAGGGAACTACAAGCCGCGTCTTTCCGATAGACCCGGATGTACTTCATAAGTTAAAGAACGGATGAGCCGCTGGCGTGTGATGCGTCGGCGGCTTTTTGTGTTATAAAATGAAGCCCCGACGGCTGCCGGGGCTTGTTTGTAGTGTACTCGATTATTGTATCGGCTGGCTTTTGTATAAAAAAGCGGCGGCCCGTGGAGGCTGCCGCTGTGTGTTCTAACCTAAAAGGTTACAGGTTTGGGTTTCCTAATAGCTTTGGAAGATAATCGAGAGCTGCGGGGTCTTTACTCTTCAGGTATTTCGGAGCTTGGTTTGGCAACCATTCCTGATAAACATAATCACGGAACACACCAAGCATTCTGTTTGGATAAGCAAAGGCCTCCACCTCATATCCTTCCGGGAACTTGTGCTTATATGTTATACGTCCATCAGAGGCATCATATCCGTTTTTGTGAAGCCATGTGGAAAAACATCTTCCAACAGACACGTCAGGACGCAGCCTCACTCCGTTGACAGCTTTGTCGGAGAGTATATGTCCGGCACGCTCAAAAGCCCCATAGACAGTTGCAAACAGCTCATTGATAACCGAGAAGTGCGTAGGAGGGACTTGTCCTGCGTTCATTATCACACGTTTAATGAAGTCCGGAACCTGCTGGTTGCCATATCCACCAGTTTTACGGATAGATGGCAAGACTTCTTTTGTTATCCACTTACGGAAGGCTTTAGCATTAGGTTTACGGCTTTCAAGGATAGTGTCGTACAGACCATCCTCGTTGACAAACTTTGCCATCTGATTTCTTCCAAGCCTGTCAATTATGGGGTGGATAATAACCACCTCATCGTCTAAACGTTTACTGACTTGACTTGAAACAAGATCAAGATTGGCACACACGTCTGCTAAACAGAAATAAGGTTCGCCATCCTTAACAATCACACGGATTGGGCTACTGTCTTCACCCGATCCAAATCTAAATAACAAATTTTTCATTATAAATTTTTAAAACTATTATTGTGTTACTCTTAACACGTTGCAAATATACAAATAATTATTTTCACAAACAAGAAAAAGCGACGAAATCTTCGCAGACTCCACCGCTTTATATAAAATAGTTTTAAAAATTTTTCTGTTTTTCGAGTGCAAAATTAAGCAAAACTTCGATATGTAGCCGCCATTTTACACTCTTTAATACGACATTTAACATTCCTGCCAGTTTTTCCGGGGCCATTCCACACGAACTTTATCATATATGAGGGTATGACGCAGGGCTTGCTCCCTGCGGAAAACCGCTGGGCACCGGGACTGCGAAAGGTTTTGGCTGTGCCTGTGGTGGCGGCTCACCTTCTGCGCTGCACCCTTGACTCGACGATGGAGAAGATCTGCTTGACGTGTTCGAGGTTGAGTGTGCGGTCGGGGTACATGGGGTTGAGGGAGTGGATGGTGATGGTGTGCGTGTCGAGGTTGTGTTCGGTGATGCGCTTGATGAGGATGCCCTCCTCGTGTACGATGACGAAGTCCCGTTTGTTGATGAAGAGGCGGGAGTCGCGCCAGTACTCACGTTCGACTTCGCGGCAGATGACGATTTCTCCTTCGACGTAGCTTTCCTTGGAGCCGTTGTCCATGGAGTCGCCCTTGACCTCGAAAGCGAGCCAGTTGCCGGTCATCTCGCGGTCGGGTGTGAAGTCGATGGTGGGTAGTGTTCCCACGTATTCGGGGTCTCCGTATCCTCCGAGGTATCCTGCGTATGCGTATTGTGATACGAGCGGTATGCCTGCGCGTGCGTGAGGTGTGAAGGGCTGCGCGTTGGAATTATCCTTCAGCATATTGCCCTCGCCGGTTCTTAGCCAGCTAATATTAAGGTCCGGACAGTAGTTAGATATTCTGTCTAAAGTAGAGGTGCGAGTATTGTTGCCCATCTTGTCAACGAAGCCATTACCGAAACCTGCGTCTTTTTCAAATACAGCCTTTTTGATACCTTTATATTCAAGGTATGCAATAAATCTATCTTTTAAATTCATATCTTACTTAATAATTATCAACTAAAAAAGAGAAAAATGTTAAAAATAGATGAAGCGTCTAAAATAATTAGACAAACTATTGCATTAATTAGATATAATATCTATCTTTGCACTCGAAAACGTGTTACAACGTTGCAAAGATAATCAATTAATCTGAAACAACAAGGATAATAAGGACAAAAAAGTAAGGACAATGAAAGAGTTATTTGAAATCATGATGAAGGACATCCTTAGCGAGGAATTCACGAAGCGGGAGTATATCATCTACGGCATCATAGCACCGCTTGGGCTGATTGCGCTTTGCGTGCTTGCCGAAGTCATTAACGCGCTTTAGACTGTAAGGCTATGAAAAGGGATTTGCTTATAGCGTGCTTAGGCGACGCGATTAAGGAGAGGCTCTACGAGCTGGACGACAATTACACCTACGAGGCCGACTGCGAGTTCGGCGGTTTTGAGGCGAGCTGCAGCTGTTACTGCTTCACCTTTGAGTGGGGCAACGGCAAGTGCGAGGCTGAGGCCACGGTGACATGGCCCTACGGCTATGAACGCAAGACAATTCTTTGACGTGGTGGTACAGATGCGGTAAGCGCAGAAGAACTACTTCGCCCTGCGAAAGTCGGGAGCAGACCAGACGACTGTGAGGCAGGCACTCCAGTACTCACTCAGACTCGAGAACCAGGTTGACCGGGAAATCAGCCGGGTGCAGGAAATTCTTAAAAGAACAAACCAGTAACAATTACGAACATGAAAGCAACAGAAGCATTTGCCAAGACCATTGGCGCGTTTATTGAGCAAGAGAAGCAGGCAGACCCGTTGTTTGCCAAGTGTGTGGACGAGCAGCCTGCGAAGACCGTGCAGGGCTGCGTGAACTACATCCTGAAGGAAGTGAAGAAAAGCGGCATTGCCGGGTGGACCGACGCAGAGATTTTCGGCATGGCCAAGCACTTCTATGATGAGAAAGAACTGAAAGACCCCGGTGCCATCAGTGCCCGTGTGGTTGTCAATCACCATGTGGAACTCTCCGACGAGGAGAAGGCCAAAGCCAAGGAGAAAGCCTTGAAAGACTTTGAGCAGGCCGAGCGTGAGAGGCTGGAGAAGAAAGCCAAGGCCGAGCGGACGCGTGCCATCAAGCGTGAGGAGGCCAAGACCAAGGCCCTGATGGAGAAGCGTGAGCGTGAGAGTAAGATGCAGTTGGACTTATTCGGTATGTGATTATGTGCAGTGCAGGTTTATTGTTATCGAATCCTGTTGAGACATCAAAAGGCCATAAGCCACATACGAAGCTGCAGCAGAAGTGTCTCGACCTTGCCGATAAGTTCCCACCTCTCACTGAGGCGCAGAAGAAGTGGGCACGTAGCAAGATGCAGGGGCTTGGATATTATGTGACAAGGGGCCGAGGTGGAAAACATAGTTGCATCTGGTGTCAGGAATGCGGACAGATGGATGAGGTTGGGCTGCCACCATTGGCTGTTGCCATAAAGATTAAAGAGACGAAGAGCCACGTATGCTCCAGATGCGGTCGAAAGCTTGAAGTACGCGACTGGGTGCCACGCTGGGACCACCGCCATGACATCGAGCGTCATTTTGAATTTGCCGTCGTTACCACATGCGAAGGTATGCAGGTTGTGAGATTATTCGACTGGCATCAGATGAATAGTATGGGCATGGATACCGTCAACCATGTCTCAGAAGTGTTCCAGGTATGGTATGACCCCAATAAAGGCAAGAAAGTCATCGTATCGAGGCCGTATACAAGAAGCTGGTATCATTTCAGGTGGCACACACACGGCGAGTGGAAAGTAAAGTCGAATACTCCGACAGGAGGCTATACATACAACGACGTTTACTCCCTTGAGGACAGATATGTCTATCCACGGGCGAAGATACTGCCAATCCTCAGGCGTAACGGCTGGAGCAACAAGATGTTTAAGATGCGCACAAGTTGCGTCAAGCTCTGGCATGGCCTGCTGAACGACCCTTCCATAGAAGGCCTTGCCAAGACAGGCCAATATGGCATCATCGACTATTGGTTCGGTACTGGCGGTCCTCGCAGGGACAAGTCGCAATGGCTGCAGATGGTGAGGATATGCAACCGTCACCATTACATCGTGAAGGATGCGTCCATGTGGTTTGACTATCTCGATCTGCTGGATTACTTTCACAAGGATACCCACAATCCTCACTTTATCTGCCCGAAGGATTTGAAGCACGAGCACGACAGGCTGGTGAACAAGAAGACACGCATCGAGAAGGCAGAGCAGCTGAAAAGACAGATTGCCCAGGCAAAGAAATATGAAAGGCAGTACAAGAAGCATTACGGCATGTTCTTTGGCATCTGTTTCGGCAACGGGAATATCGTCGTGACGGTTATCGGGAGCGTGAAGGAGATGGCAGAGGAGGGCACGATGATGCACCACTGTGTGTATGCCAACGGTTATTATGACCACAAGCGCCATCCGGACAGTCTGATCTTATCCGCCAAGGATAAAGACGGCCATCGTCTGGAAACGGTCGAGGTAAGCACCAAGACATGGAAGGTGGTACAGTCGCGCGGTCTGCAGAACCATCCGACGCAGGCCCACGCCGACATCATCAAGCTGGTTGAACAGAATATGAACATCATCAGACGGGCGAAAGCAGTATGAAGGCAAGTGAGTGTAAGTGTTGTGAATGCGGAAAGCAGGCTGTAGCCTTCTGGCCCGTCGTTGACCCCGATATTCCCAGCTATCCCTATTGCCGGGAATGCCTGGACAAGGCTAAGGCGGCATTGATACGTGAATTGTTTTTGAAATAATACAGATTGAATGATGATAGTACACAGATTTATGTCAGAGGCAGAATACGACTGCCTGATCAGTGGCGCGAAGCTGATGAACGCCACCGACCACTCCAAGAGCGGCCACAAGACCGACTCCGTTGGTTTCTGCTTCTTCCTGGACAGCCCTGATGAGGCTATCCACTGGCTCAGCGGATGCACGTACCCGGATAAGTGCGTGACGATGGAGATACCCGATTCGATGCTCAAGGAAAGTTACGGCATCTACCGAGACCCGAAGAAAGATGACCTGATGAGTGGTCCCATTATTGGTGGGAACCGTCCGACCATGCGGAAGCGTGAATACTGTCTGACATCATACTCCATTAACGACGTGAGAATCCTGTCGGTCACTGACCGCTATGCCCTGTATGCCCATCTCAGGCGCGACCTCGAGAGATTGAGATTTATTTAACTGCAGAGGCGGTGCCTCTGCCTACAAATAGAACTATGAGAAAGAAAAAATCTGAAATGACGCCAGTAGAGCTGGTTGACCAAGCCCTGAAAGGCAGGACATGGGAAGAGGCTGAGAAAGCAGGCGTCGAGATACTTGCCCGGTGCATGGCGTATCACGTTTATGCGAAGAAAGACGGTGAAGAGTATTACATGAACATTGTTGAGCGCATTTGCCTCCGTGCCGATGCTTGGGCGAAAGACAACGCTTTCATGCTTGGATGCGCACGTGCTGGTTTGGAGCAAAGGAGAAAGGAGTCTATCAAGGAAGATGTGGAGCCAGTTGTGGATGCTGAATGAAAAGACAAAGAGAAGATAACCATCAAGTGCGAAACAGAATGAAGACAGGGACATGGAAAAGCCCCGCTTTTCGGGCGGGGCGGCTCTCCAATAAAGCTTTTGTCAAAAGAGATGCTGAACCCTCAGAATGCGAGTGCAGCCTTGGAGAGTTTATTACTCAGGTCAAGCAGGGCCTCACGCATCTGCCTGCTCTCGCTGGCAGTGAATGCGGCCTTCTTGCCGTTGACGGTATTCCCGTTCACTTTCTGCATGAGCCATCCCCGGCTCTTGCCGAAATAGGTCTTGGCGATATAGCTCAGGCTGATAGCCTCGGGAATGTCGCCAAGCTTGTGGCGGGCAATCAGCTCGTCAGCTTCCGCCAGCGCCTTATCCATGCCGCCGATGAAGTCTTTGGCGGCTTCTTCAATCTCGTCGGCAGAAAGAGTGACATAGGGTGTCTTTCCCTCCGTAACAGCCTCCATGTAGGCTCGCTGTTTCGGGTCTTTGATGTAATCTGTCAAATGCTCCATAATTCACTTTGTTTTTTAATACCCCCACCCCGGAGGGTGGAGGTGTCGTTTCTTACCTTAAGAGTTCTTTAATCGCATCTATGCGTTTCTGAAATTCGTTCATCCTGTCGAGCATCTGGTCTGTCAGATGGTTCCGACGTTCTTCAGAGAGTGTGGTGTCTGCTTGAAAGGCTTCGATTACCCTCTTGCAGTTCTCTATGCATCTGCGATAGAATTCAAGTCCTTCTTCAAGTTCCATTCTACTTGGTTTTAGGGGTTCAACATGTTAATGATCTCTTTTGACATTGCAAAGATAATAAACTTTTGTTTAATAACAAACGAAAAGGCAATAATTATACATTTGTTTAATAACTTTTAACTAATCAATTGAAGAAGAAACACAAGTCCCAGCTGCACAAGTGCGGTGACTGCGCCAACGTTAAGGAGGTGTGGTGGCCGCACCAGCTTCTCTCCCTTGAAGGCAAGCCGACCCTCGGTACCTGTCCCTACTGGAAGGAGAGCCGCTGCGTGTTACTTAGCTGGAGAAGCAGTTGCAAACACTTTAAACGGAAATTATGTACAGAATAACAAGAACACTTTTTCACTGCAAGAACGGTGATAAGGAACATTCGGCCGAGGTTGTTGACGTGGCCGATCTCGAGGAATACAGGGCAAGCATCATGCAGCCGAGGCATGAGAGAATAAACTTTGTATATCAGGTAATCCCTGATGAGAAATAAAAAAAGCGAGACAGACTGTTCCATCCCGCCTTTGTAGCCGCACTGCAAAGTTAACTAAAAATTCGCGTATGGAGCAGCAAAAAGCAATATTTAACATCTCCGAGACCATCCGGAACATCAGGAAGGCGCGGCAAGAGCTGGAAAGGGCCATCGTATGTTACCGAAGTCACAGCAGGCCCATCCTGACAGACCTTTCGATGATACCCGTCATCTATGACTGGTTCTGCGAGCTTTCTGTTGAGAGTGCCACAGAGACTGTCAGGCAGGTTTATGGTTTCTTTTTAGAGACGGTGAGCGGAGGGGCGATGTCGGTTGAGCGTCGCCGTCAGTTCATATTTGTCATCTTGTACCTCTATGCTCCCAACCGGCTGTTCTCCGGGAAGATGCCAAAAGGCCTCCGCCGGGCCATAGCAAGGACATTGGGCGTGCAGAGCGACACTGTGGTGTCGGATAATGCCAACGATGTGCTGAAAAGATACGAGATATATAAGTCGTGGGCAAAGGACGTGGAGGACATTCTGTGTGTTATCCTTGCCCGTTTGCAGGGATTTTGCGACAATGACCGAAATGTCGTAAAACAAGGTTTTGAGAATGACTGAGAGGGAGAGAGAATAGCTTAATTTTGTGGAAAAAAGAAGGACTATGAACGACGAGAATCTGATTCCGTTCAACAAGCGAACGGAGAAGGAACAGAGAGCAATCGCCAAGAGGGGAGGTGAGGCCTCCGGTAAGGCGAGACGGGAGAAGCGTACGTTCGGTCAGTTGGTTGAGATTGCGCTCAGCAAAATGGGTCTGGACGAGACAACGGGTGACGAAATGAGTCTGAAGGCCATAGCCGCAGCGCGGATGGCCGATAAATGTTCTAAGGGCGACCTGAAGGCCATCGAACTGGCCGCCGAACTGCTGGGCGAGCGTGTAGTGAAAGCCGACATCACCCAGAGAAACGCGGGCAGCTTTGACCTTGACAGTCTGAGCGACGAGCAGCGGAGGGTTCTGCTCTCCATCGGCACGGATTTAGTGAACAAAAAAGAATGATAGACTATTCGGAGCTGGCTATTGCAGTAGTGGCAGACGAGTGCAGGAAGAGTTTCTTCTTTTTCGTCAAGACGTTCTGGGACGTCATCATCAAGGAAGAGCCGGTGTATAACTGGCACATCCCTTTCCTTTGTGATGAGTTGCAGAAGCTCTCCGTGTCTATCGTGAAGCGACAGCCAAAGCCCTACGACCTGATTATCAATATTCCCCCAGGCACCACGAAGAGTACCATTGTCACCGTGATGTGGCCTGTATGGCTGTGGACGCAAGACCCCTCTATCCGGATTATCACCAACTCCTATTCCTCTGCGCTCTCGATAGACCACGCCACAAAGTCGAAGGATATCATCGAGAGCGACAAGTTCCGCAAGCTGTTCCCCGAAATAGTAATACGTCGTGACAAGAGTGGCAAGCAGAACTATGAGAACACAGAGACCGGCTACCGCTATTCCACCTCCACGGGAGCGACCATTACCGGCTTTCATGCCCATGTAATCATTAATGACGACCCTGTGAACCCGAAACAGGCAGAGAGCGAGCAGATGCGTCAGACGGCCAACGAGCACACGAAGACGCTTTCATCCCGTAAGGTGGATAAGGCGAACACTCCCGTTGTTACGATCATGCAGCGTCTGCATGAGGACGATGTTACGGGTTACTTGTTGAAGAAGAAGGGAGAGAACATCCGGCATATCTGTTTGCCTGCGGAAGAATCGGAGAACGTGCTCCCATCTGAGTTGCGCCAATACTATGTCGATGGTCTGCTTGACCCCGTCCGTCTTTCCCGTTCGGTTCTCGATGAGGCCAGGACCGACTTAGGCAGCCGTGGATATGCCGGGCAGTATGACCAGCGTCCGGCGGCGGCAGGAGGCAACATCATCAAGGAAGGCTGGTTCCGACACATATCACTCTCGGAGTTCCGTGCTCTCCATTACCACGAGCCCATCCATTTTTTCCTTGACACGGCCTACAACAAAAAGCAGAAAGGCAGGGACAACGACCCCAGTGGTATTCTTGGAGCCTGCAAGATACGCAATAATATCTACATCACCTGCGCACAGAAGGTGTACAAGGAGTTCCCCGACCTCATTCGTTTCCTGCCTGACTTCATGGTTGCGAACGATGCCGACGAGGAGAGTACGCTGAGGATAGAGCCGAAGGCCAACGGCATCTCGGTATGTCAGCAGCTGCGGGAGACGAGTACGCTGAACGTGACCTTCACCCCGTCGCCCACAGACGCAAAGGACACCCGCCTTTACGCCGTGGCCCCTAAGATAGAGTGCGGGAGGGTGTATCTGGTTGACGGTGACTGGAACGAGGAGTTCATTGACGAGGTGTGCGGTTTCCCATCGAAGACCCACGACGAGTATGTGGACATCCTCGGCTACGCCATCAACTTCTTTACAGAGGACACCTTTGTCGTGCCGGAATACATTGATTCGCTCATAGCCATATAATAACTCAAACAAGATAGCATCATGTCGATATTCAACACCATCGCGAACCTGTTCAACGCCACGGTAGGGCGGAACCAGGAATTTGAGCAGCTCATCGTTGCCAAGGACATCGGCCGCGTCATCAGCCTGATGGACAACCACCATCAGGAAGCCGACGAGGCCCTGAAGGAGTATAATCCCAAGACCCATGTCATCATGGAGCGTAAGGACAAGATACTGAAAGACCTCACAGGCAAGAGGAAGGGAACGCTGGCACGCTGGAAGCTGCCCGTGGGCTATCCTATGTACATCAACGAGATGTCGCTGGTATTCATTTTCGGTCAGCCGGTGAAGTGGGTGCAGCTTAGTGACGACACCGATGACGGGTTCAAGGCATTCAGTGACCTGCTGACACGTATGCACATCAACTCGAAGATTCGTCAGTGCAAGCGTCTGGCAGGCAGCGAGACGGAGAGCGCAATGCTGTTCCGTGTTTTCCGCAACAACGAAGGCCAGGCCGACTGTCAGATACGCGTCCTCGCCCGTTCGAAGGGTGACGAGATTTACACCCGCTGGGATGTGTATGAGAACCTCATCACCTTTGCCTGGGGCCATTACTCGAAGGACATGACGGGAAAGACCACCTACCATGTGGATATCTTCACCGACAAGACCATCTATCACTGTCAGCGCGGATCGTTCGGATGGGAGGTTGAGGAAGAGGACAACCCGATAGGCAAGATACCCGTTATCTACTTCCGCCAGAAGAAAGAGTGGGAAGGAGTTGAAGACCTCATCAACCGTGAGGAGTACATTGCTTCGCGCAGGGCAGACACCAACGACTACTTCAGCGACCCCTATCTCGTGATCAAGGCCGCGCTGCTGAAGTCGATGCCAAACAAGGATGTGGAGAACAAGACGCTCGTGGCCAGCGACAACGTGGATGATGTGAGCAAGCTGGCCGGGTTCCTGACGTGGGACGGTCAGAACGAGAGCAAGAAAGACGAGATAGAGTGGCTGAAACACCATATCCTGACGAAGACCTTCACGCCCGATGTTGACTGGAGCCAGATGAAAGGCCTGTCGGCCATGTCGGGCAAGGCGCTGAAGCAGATGATGCTGCTTGCAGACATCAAGGCCACGAAGCACAAGGAGCTGTACGATGAGCTGCTTGACCGCATCGGGAGCTTAGTCATCAGCATCATGGCCAACGTGCTCTACATCAACCGCAGCGAGCTGAAGCTGGAGGAGCTGAAGGTACAGGCCACCTACCGTGAGCCCTTCGGAGAGGATGTTGCCGAAGTGATCAAGAACATCAACGACTCGATAGAAGGCGGCACGATGTCGGAGGAGAGCGGTATCGAGCAGAACCCGTTGGTGAAGGACAAGCAGCTGGAGAAAGCCCGTGTGAAGAGGCAGCACGATGAGGCGGCCCGTGAGCAGCGCGACCTCTTTGCAGGAACACAAGAGAAGGCCGACGTGTACGGAGATGTAGAATAAGCGATGAGTAAGAACGACAGCAAGAGAAAAGAGCGCAAGGCGGTCATCGAGAAATATCTTGGTGGCCTCTTTGCACGTACGGAGGGTTATGCCCGCAACGTGAGCAGGTATTACACCGCTGCCGTCGAAGCCTTGCTGGATCTTGCCGCCACGGCCGACATGAAGCCTGATGAAGTGTTCCATTTCAGTGACCACAGACGGATGTCCGTGAAGGCGACGAACATCCTGCGCGGACTGTATTCCGCCGTCTATCAGGAAATCAGGCGGGGCGTGAGAGCCGAGTGGGAATACGCCAACCTGTCTGCCGATGCCATGATTACGTCACTCTTCGGGAAAGGAGTGATGGAGGACAACCATTTTGCCCGTTGGTTTGCCCGCAACCAGGAAGCCATGGACTCGTTCTTCAGCCGGAAGGATGCTCACGGCGGTCTGAACCTCTCGCAGAAGGTATGGAAATACACGGGGCAGCTGAAGGAAGAGATGGAACTGGCGTTGAGTGCCAGTCTGGGTCAGGGTGACTCCGCCTCCACTGTGTCGCGCCATGTGCGTCAGTACCTTCGTGAGCCCGACCGACTGTTCCGTCGTGTTCGCGATGCCCAGGGGAACCTGAAGCTGAGCAAGCGAGCCGCAGCGTACCATCCCGGGCGAGGTGAATACCGCAGCAGCTACAAGAACGCGATGAGGCTGACGCGTACCGAGACGAACATGGCCTATAGGGCTGCCGACTGCGACCGCTGGAGCCGCATCCCGTTTGTGGTGGGCATGGAGGTGAAGCGGAGCAACCATCCCTTCGGCTGTGAGGTGTGCGAGGCGCTGAAGGGGAAGTACCCGAAGGACTTTGTGTTCACGGGGTGGCATCCGCAGTGCCGGTGCTACATTGTACCTGTGCTGGCGAGCGAGGAGGAGAGGATGGCTTACCATAGGGCTATACTCAACGGTGAGGATGTTTCGGATTTCCATTTCAAGGGGGAGATTACCGAGCCGCATGAAGGGTTTCAGAAGTGGATGAAAGAGAACCAGGAGAGGATTGAAAATGCTAAGAGCCTGCCGTACTGGATAAAGGGTAATGGGAAGTATGTGGGTGTGAAGCAGACTTCACAAGCAGAGGCAGTTAGCAATAACTCGATATTTGAACCTGTAAAATCTTGGGCTAATACTGTCGTCGACAGAAGTTCAGATAGGCAAATACACGAAAAGGAGGTGCTTGGTTTCCTGAATGAAAAACTTGGCGGTGAAAGTGTGAATGGGGCTTTTGACGGATTTCATATTGATCGTTGGAATTTTGAGGGAAGTATCATGAGGACTGTGACACGGAAAATGGATGATGGAAGCTACAGGCAGAAGATACTTATCTCCAACACGTCAAGCAAGGTGATAGGAGCTGATGGAAAGACAACTACTTTCAACGCCATGCGTGAATTGCAAGGTGCGATGGAGGCTATCAAGAACAAACAGCCTCTTACCTTCAATCAGGAATATGCTCTTGAAAGCGTTTGGCACGAACTGCGTCATGCAAAGGCCAAGAACTGGAAAGTTTTGAGCGCCAAGCATCCCGACAGTAAGGTAGCTGCCATGGAGGTCGTGAATCAACTATGCGCCAGAAGAACTTATGCTGATTTCTTGAAAAGAATGGGGGTAGAGGCGCGGCACTATGAGGCTGTGCTGAAACAAGGTTATGGTTATAAACAGGAAATAACCAACCTGAGAACAATCTTCGAGAAATTCAACATCAATGAAGTAGAGTTTTTCAGGCATTTCGAGAATAGAATAATTGTCAATGACTACGACATGATATTTGACAATATGGTTAAATACCTAAGAGGTAGAAAAGTAAAGAATGTAGAAGTAATAATTCAGAAATTAGGTTGGAAAGCTGAAAAATTCAATAAATTCATGGGTGGTATATAGTTCTGAAAAATGAATTTTTCATATCAACATCCTTGACTTTGTTGATGTACCTTCTCATCTTCCATTTCTTTTCTCGGATATGGAACAACCTTGCGAGGTCGTAGAATCTACAATCGTCATCTACGATACTTTCATATTGCTCTCTGGGCATATATCCCAGTTGTTCCCATTCTTCTTTTGTTGGATTATGATCATATATTGTTTCCATGTTGCAAAGATA
>AUXO014359792.1_pt1 | contig 13868 bp, 5 predicted proteins | sample 768731 | NCBI WGS metagenome assembly AUXO01 (sample SAMN02715735, study PRJNA202380) | gut metagenome | biome: sheep rumen | host: Ovis aries | place: New Zealand: Palmerston North | reverse complement strand
GATGACGTCTTAGAAATGTATAGAAGAATGGTTTTTAATGTTTTAGTAGACAATCAAGACGATCACGCAAAAAACTTTTCTTACATTTATGATGATATAAATAAAACATATAGATTATCGCCAGCGTATGACATTACTCCTACAAGAACATATTATGGAGAGCACTCTACAACTATAAATGGCAAAGGTAAAAATATTACTACTATAGATATGCTTGATGTAGCATCAAATAATATGATTGATAAAGAAGTTGCTAAATCGATTATAAAGATTTGTAAGCAAGTGATTAAAAATATTTAATGTAAAAAAATAATAAAGAAAGATTATTTCAAAAAGAAATAAATGTAATATAATAATATCGTTATAAAGAAAGAGGTAATATAAAATGGCAAATAGATTTATGCTAAATGAAACTTCTTATCATGGTAAAGGAGCAATTAATAATATCGTTCCTGAAATCCAAAATAGAGGTTTTAAAAATATTTTAGTGTGCACTGATGCATCACTAGTGAAATTTGGAGTATCCGCTAAAGTTACAAATTTATTGGATGCTGCAAATATTAAATATCATGTCTTTAGTGATATTAAACCAAACCCAACAATAGAAAACGTTTTAGCGGGTGTAAAAGCTGCAAAAGAAGCCAAAGCTGACGCGATTGTTGCTATTGGTGGTGGTTCTTCAATGGATACTGCTAAAGCAATTGGTATTATTATCACAAACCCAGAATTTAGTGATGTTAGAAGTCTAGAAGGTGTCGCTCCAACAAAACATCCTTGCCTTCCAATTATTGCAGTTGCTACAACCGCAGGTACTGCAGCAGAAGTAACAATAAATTATGTTATTACTGATGTTCAAAAGAAAAGAAAATTTGTCTGTGTAGACGTTCATGATATGCCTGTTGTTGCAGTAGTGGATCCAGATATGATGGCCTCTATGCCAAAATCACTTAAAGCATTTACAGGCATGGATGCCTTAACTCACGCTATTGAAGGATATACAACTAGAGCAGCCTGGGAAATGTCAGATATGTTTCATATCAAAGCTATTGAACTTATCGCTAAATATTTAAGAAGTTCAGTAGAAGGAAAAGAAGAAGGCGGAGAAAAGATGGCTCTTGCCCAATATATCGCTGGTATGGGATTCTCTAATGTTGGCCTTGGTATTGATCACGCTATGGCACATACATTAAGCGCATATTATGATGTACCACATGGTAAGGCATGTGCAATGCTTCTTCCAATATCAATGGAATTTAATAAAGATTATAGTGGAGAAAAATATCGTGAAATTGCTCGTGTATTTGGAGTAAAAGATGTCGATAAGATGTCAAAAGAAGAATATAGAGACGCTGCAATAAAAGCGGTAAGACAATTATCAATTGATGTTGGTATCCCAACTAAATGTGAAGAAATAAGAAAAGAAGATTTAGATAACCTCGCAAGTGATGCACTTAAAGATGCTTGCTATCCAGGAAACCCTAGAGAAGCAACTCACGAACAAGTTGTCGAAATGTTTAAGAAATTAATGTAAGTAAATAGACCTTGGTAAGATAAAAATCGCCAAGGTTTTTTATTATTCTTAAGGCAAGAAAATAAGAAAAGTCGCTTGAAATTTGGTGCAAACCGCTTTGAAAACGATATCTTCCCTCCCTTATTGTCTTGTTTTTCCATTGCAAGAGACATAAAAAACCAAAGAAATAATATAATCTCAAATAAGTTGTTTGTTGATGAAATATAAAGGACTAAATATAGTCCTTTATTTTTGTGGTTACCTCAGTTGACAAAGATATGCGGGGGGGGGTATAATATTTACAAATTAATAAATTCTGTTTTACGCAACGATAATAAAGAGGTGACTTTTAATGAAGATATCGAGGCTAAAAAAACTACTTGTTGGTATTTTTTGCGTCGTATCGTTATCTTCTTGTGGGGCTGAAGATGATGAACAAGAATGGTTCCCGGATCCGCAGGTATATTCGATACGACTTCAATACAATAATCAAAATATAGACGGTCAATTTGAAGCGGATATATCAATGGAATCATTGGTGTTCACCGCAAAAATAGTAAAAGACCAAGGAAGTTATTTCCCAAAAACATTCGCAAGTTCAGACACGTTGGTTGCTGAAATTAATCAAAATGGTGAAGTAACACTTAAAAGAGAAGGAGAAACAGTAATATCTGTCTCTGCCGGTGATAAAAGTCACGAAATCGTTTTAATCGTTACAAATGAATACTCTACTCACACATCATACAGTTTAACTGTTATGGGTGGTCACGCAGTTGATCTTGATGGCCAAATTGTTACAAGCGCTGAGCAATATGAATATCTAACACTTGTTCCTGATGTTCCTACTCATAAAGGATTTTTAGGTTGGAATTATAGTGTAGAAAACGTTTGGACAAGTGGCAACGCAATTAAGATGCCAGCAAGCGATTTATTAGTAACCGCAAATTATGAAGATGAATTATATAAATTAACTCTAGTTGGAGCGCAAGTTAGTAAAGCTGGTGATGAAGACGATCCTGTTCAAGATGAAATAATTCCTGCTAAATCTATCTATGATGTTAAAAACATTTATCATTTTGCGTATGGAACAGAAATTACAATTAAGGCTCTTGAAGCTCCAGAAAACAAATTATTTGTAGGCTTTGACTATAACAATGTTGAAGATAATAGAATTGGTGATGAAGGAAGAGAAGAATATACATTTACAATGAGTGATGAAGATTCCACTTATAAATCTGTTTATTCTTCTTTAAGCAAAAACGCTCTTCATTATGATAGTGCTGCAAAATTCACCTATTCAGGAGCAACAGTAACAAAGATTCAAGATAGTTCTGATGCTGATTTAAAAGGATATTATGGCTATCAATTAGATTTTAATGGCACAATCAGTCCAATTAAGACTGGTTATACCGAAAACATTACAAGAACTAACATCGATACAATGACAACATTTAATCCTCTTACAATGGAAGTGCTGTTTAAAAACGAAAATCCTAATTATTCAATTGATGTTGAATTATATCTATCTTATTTTGGAAACTTATCTACAACAGGCGTTGTAACAGTACCTGCAAGTTCTACAATAAAAACTTATATGCACGCAAACATCTGTGTTCCTAGTGCATGTTCTTGGGGATTTGCTATTAGAGACTCTATTACTGGTGCAACATCATCTGATCAATTTAGATTTAAATTCGCTGTTGGAGCAGCGCATACATATCCAAATGGATATCCATTAACCAAGGTTGGAAGTGATTATCAACTTCTAAATTTTGACACTACGACTATTACTAATGGCGGATATCCAAAATCAACATCTGGTTGGGGTTCTCCAGGAAGAGTCCAATATCACGATAGTGTTGGAGGTATGTTCTGGGCAAGTTATGCTTCAACATTTGGAACAAGAACAGGTGAATATAAATATATTAATATTGCAAATTATCCAAGTTATGATGCGGATAAACCAATTAGCAATATCTATTTTAAGGCTCTTAATTTGGTCAACAATATTGATGAGCCAATAAACGAATTTACCATCTATGTAGTGGAAGTGCCATCAGGCACATCTACATCAGACCCTACTAAATTTAATCCTACTTCAGAAGACGTCACTGTCGCTGGTTCTTTACACGTAAAACTTGAAAAAGTAAACGAAGTCTATCTTGATAAGATGGAAGTCACAAGGACATCTAGTTCTACAAATATGTTCTTAGTTATCGCTAAAGACCATCTTGAAGGAACGGATAGGTACGCTCATAACGTATTCATGCAATTCGCATACAATAATGTATTTGGATATATCGAAGAATAAGGAGAGATATCATTATGAAAAAACAATTTTATGTACCATTATTATGTGTTGCCACTACTATTTCAATAACAGGTGTAATAGCAGCAGGCTCTAATCAAGGATTTAACTTTTTTACTCATGCCGAAGAAGAAAGTTATACTTTAGTGCTTAACGCAAACAATCAACCAACAGATAGCACTGAATATATCAATACTGTTTCTAGAGCAATTCATGATAGTGAATATAGTGAATTTAGCTATGAAACAGTCAAATATTTAGATGGTGGCCACTGTGTTATCGGTAATAACGGCTATATTGAAAAAGTATTACCAGCAAATGGTATGAAAGCCGTTGAAATCCATAAAAGCGGAAGCGGTGAACTAAGCGTCTTAACTGGATTTGAGGCAAATGATTATATTACAACTTATGATGTTACTTCAGATGATCAAACAATCCCTGTATGTGGTAACTATATTAAATTCTCCTCAGTCGGTGAAACTTCAATCGCAAGTATTACAATTCGTTATCAATGTGTTGAAGGAAGCGAACAAGAAGGTCATGAATTTGGTGAACTTCACGAAGCTAAAGCTGCAACATATAAAGAAGATGGTAATGCAGCATATTATGAATGTAGTCATTGCCATGCCTATTTTGATGAAAACAAAGAACATCAATTAACAACTGTTGTTCTTCCAAGAATTATTACTCATCAAACCCTCACTTTAGTGGACGCAACAATCACAAGTAGTGAAGGATCTACATTGCAAGATACAGATGGTACCACAAGAACATATCAAGTTGTTGCTGGAAACCAAGTAAGCATTGAAGCTGACGCAACTCCATCAGGAAAGATGTTTGTTGGCTTTGATAAAAATACACAAAATAATCGTGTTGGTTCTATTGGACAACCTACATATACATTTGAAATGCCTCTTGAAGATATGCAAATTAGTTCAGTCTATTGCACATTAGATAAGAGTGTCTTAACAGTGCCATTTATTAATACATTTAAATATAAAAACGATGCAGGTAAATATGTAAACTATGCAACCCAACCAAGATTTGATTTATCTTCAAACGCATCCACAAACTGTGAAATGAAAGCTGCTACAGCAATTGATGGAAGCGAAGAAGGCTTAGAAGGCATGACTGGCTATTCTGTCACATTTGCAGGAAACGCAACGGGTATTTCTAGCTATTCAAGCACAAGGAATATTATTGGTTCACACTTTGAATCAACAAATAAATCTGCTGATATGGAACTTGCTCACTGGACATATAAAGCAATATTTAAAAATCATAGTACTAGAACCGTTGTAGTTGAACTTTATAGTGAATACTATAATAATTTTTCAACCTCTGGACAAGTAAGCGTTCCAGCAGGCGCAACTGTCACTAAATTCTTTACTCAAAAACCATACACTCCATCTGATGGTGTTTACACAAAACAAGGCCAAGCAGAACCTACATCCGGATTATTAACTCAAACATGCTTTGTTTTAAGAAATGATTTAAATGGTACTGCTGATGAAGATGTTGTTGTCGACTTTGTCTTAGGTAGAGCCTATACATATAAAGATAATTCAGTTGTTAGACCTAGAGCGTCCACAGTAGATTATCCATACTTAACATTTGTCGGCGGCACAAACAATCCTGATGGTGCGACCGTGTCTCATGGTGATTTAACATATAACTCAAGATATAGAGTATTCACACATAGTGGCGCCCTACTCTTATTAGGTCAACACATGAGTGGTTCCACAGATCCAGATTTATATCCAGCAAGTGATGGTGAAAATAAAACTTATTATGCTCCAGGTATTGATAACAATAACGCTCCTGCAGCTGGAACAACATTTGATATCTATGTTAGAGCAACTAATTTAATGTCAGCAATTCCAGGGTCTTATTCAAAATGTGTTCCTGTATATTGTTATATTGACGTTATTTCTAACACTACTGATAAAAATCCATCTAACTTCCTTACAGCAACTTCAGCCTTGGTTGGTGGAAGAGAAGCAATGCAAGAAGTAGCGTTTGAATCATTCGGAAGTGAACAATTATTAAAAATTACGGTTACTAGACCAAGCAATTCAGCAAAACTTTGGTTTGTTGTTAGAGGTCTTACAACAAAGGCTAATATTGCAAACAGAACAGTTAAATACAATTTTGCTATCCAAGCTTCATTTGAAAACATCTTTGGATACGAAGAATAAAAGTAGCGAGGTTTTAAAATGAAACCGAAAAATAAAACATTAGCTATATTATCTATATCCGCTACAGCATTAGTGTGCCTACTTGCTGCAATGGGTACAAATAAAGCCATGGCTGGAATAGCAGCGGCAGAAAGAAAGAATTATTACACTAGTGATTATTCTACTAATGAGGATTTACTTAATGCAGGTACTCCTATTAGACTTGCTGTTGAAGAAGAAGGATATGTTTTGCTAAAAAATGAAGATAACGCTCTTCCTATTCCAAAAGGCTCAAAAATTACAGTATTAGGTAAGAACTCTAACACGAGCGATTCACTAGTTACGACTTCTTTATCTGCTGCTGGATATCAAATTAATAGTACAATGGTGTCTTTTTACAAAGACAACAATGCTTCTGGTTCAGGTAGAGGCGTTGCCCCAACAAACGGTAATGTTTCTGCGGGATATAACACTGGTGAAACTCCAAGAAGCATGTATACATCTACACAAATAGACTCATTCTCAGAATATAATGATGCAGCAGTTGTTGTCATTTGGAGAATGAGTGGTGAAGGTAATGACGCCCCAAGAACAATGATGTGGGATGGCACTCAATACGCAAAATGGACAAGTGCCACTACAGAACTTGTTCCAGGTGCAAGAAATGTTGATGATCACTACCTTCAATTAGATCAAAATGAAGCAGATTTACTTGCGTTAGCAAGTGAAAACTTTGATAAAGTTGTTGTTGTGTTTCACACTCCATCAAGTTTTGAAACAGGGTTTTTAGATGATCCAGGACACTATGCTTATCAACCAAATTTAAAAGCGGCTATTCATATCGGAAAGCCAATTAGAAATGGTTCTGCTACATTAGGAAGAATCATGCAAGGCGAAGTTAACCCATCAGGTAGACTTGTCGATACTTGGGCAAGAGATTTTAAACTTGATCCAACATGGCAAAACTTCGGCAATAACTTAATGGAAGTTGATTCCGCTCATAAAGGTAATCAATATTCAAACTTACCTGGAAGCGGCGGAAATGGTGGTGGCGGTTATAAAAATAACTACGTCACATATAACGAAGGAATCTATGTTGGATATAGATATTGGGAAACTAGAGGTTATACTGAAGGTGATGGTATCTATAATAGTGCTCCTAATGAAATACACGGCACAACTACAACAACTTGGGATAACTGGTATAAAGCCCATGTTGTTTATCCATATGGACATGGATTATCTTATACCACTTTTGAACAAGAAATAGTTTCTATTTCACCTAGTGGTGGAAAGATTTCAAAAGATGATGAAATAGAATTAAAAGTTAGAGTAACAAACACTGGCACTATGGCTGGCAAAGATGTTGTTCAAGTCTATTACACTGTGCCATATATTGCTGGTGGTATTGAAAAATCACATGTAAAACTCGCAAATTTTGATAAGACTCATATCATTCAACCAGGAAATAGTGAAATGCTCACTATTAAATTTACTGTTAGAGATATGGCCTCTTATGATTATAATGATTTAAATAACAATGCATTTAAGGGATATGAACTAGACCCAGGTACATATAAAGTGCGTTTGATGAAAAACGCTCATGAAGACTATGCAGTAGAAAATTTTGAATTAGAAAATCCAGTTAGATATGAAGTAGACACAACTACAGGATATCCAATTGAAAATAGATTTGATGATGTTTCTAATTATATTACTGACGACCTTCACCAAGTTTATTTATCAAGAAATGACTGGGAAGGCACATGGCCAGTAATGAACTTTAGATTATCTGCAAACGATAGAGTTATTGCAGGAATAAATGAATGGAACGTTGTTAATGGAGTTCAAACTAGAGACCCTGGTCTAGATGTTGGTCAACCATATTATTCTTCAACAACTCCAACAATGGGCAATAGACAAGGAATAATGCTATCAGAATTACATGGATTAGATTATAATGATCCACTTTGGAATAGTTTCCTTGATCAATTAACTCAAAAAGAATTAACTGATTTAGTTTGTAAAGGACATTATTCTGGTGGTGTTGATATTCCTGACTTAGGAATTAAAAAAGTCGGTAATTATGATACAAGAACAGGACTATATCCAAGGACTAGTGAATCTCACACTCGTGTAGGAGATATTATTATCTTAGCCCAAACTTGGAATAGAGAATTATCTTATAAATTTGGTCGCCAAGTTGGTGATGAAGCTCTTTGGAGTGTTGGTGAAGGATATGGTAGTGGTGCGTGGTATGCTCCATCAGTAAATATTCATCGTTCACAATTCTTAGGTAGAAACCAACAATATTATGGTGAAGACCCTGTTTTAGCGGGAAAACTCGCTACTCAAATAGTTATTGGTAGTCAAGAAAAAGGATTCCCTACATATTTAAAGCATTTCGCGGTAAATAACCAAGAAACAAATAGATGTGGACTTATTACTTGGTTAAATGAACAAGCAATGAGAGAAATCTATTTCCCTGCTTTTGAAATAGTAGTTAAAGAAGGTAAGACTCTTGGAATTATGTCTTCCTTAAATAGAATTGGTACTGAATGGGCAGGAGGATCATACAATCTTCTTACCGAAGTATTAAGAAATGAATGGGGATTTAAAGGTTCTGTTGTTACAGACTCCTATTTAGGCGATAAATCAAACATTTCATGCGCTGATCACATGATTAGAGGCGGAGGTAATTTAGCATTAGGAAACGCTACACTTTTATATAATGTTAATACTCCAACAACAATTACTTGTGAAAGAGAAGCAGTACACGGATTACTTTATCTAATGGCGCACTCTAACGCTATTAACGCTTTCCCTCAAGGTGATTATAAAATTATTGAGGGATTCCAAAACGCAGTATTAAATACAGCCTTTACTAATGTTAGTTATAACACTAGTATTGCTACTGCAAGAGTTAATAAAGAAATCGTTCCTGATGCTGATGATAATGATATTACATATGCATTAACTGCAGGTAGTTCTTTACCATTAGGCTTAAGTTTATCTAGCGATGGTGTTATTAGCGGTGTTCCACTTGAAGAAGCAACATCATTTAGGTTTAAGGTTAGAGCCTCATATCAAGGTAATTTTGCCGAAGCAACATTTACTATCGATGTTGTTGGTGGAAATGGCTCTATTCTTTACAGTGGAGAATCTAATCTAGGCGAATTTGAAATAAATAAAGCAGTAGATATAGGTGTCGATAGTGCGGAAATTATTAAAAAAGATTTAGAACCAGGGGAAGTATTGCCTTCAATTAATTATTCATTAAAAACTGGAAGTCTAATGCCAGAAGGATTAATACTTAGAAGTGATGGTAAGATTACTGGTACACCTACTAAGGAAGTTATTAATTATTCTTTTGTTGTAATTGCAAGCGCAGAAGGATATAGGCCAGTAGAAAAACGCTTTACATTATCAATATTATTCACTACTACATTTGAAGGAAAAACACTTCCAAATGGTAAGATTGGTGAATCATATTCATGTGATATAGGAAACGCTACATCTTATAATGAAGTAACTTATTCATTAGGAAAAGATAGCGAACTACCAAAAGGATTATATTTATCTCCAGGTGGTCACATTACTGGTATTCCTACAGAATCTGTCACTAATTACAAATTTAGAATTGTCGCAGAAGCAGATTTTGCTTTACCAGTCGAAAAAGAATTTACAATTTCAATTGGGTTAAATTATAATCCTATCACTACAACACCAGGAAGAGTTGGTGAAGAATTCTATTTAAGTGTTGATAACGCTCAAGGTGATGGAAATATTACATACACTCTTGCGCCAGGATCAAGCTTACCAAAAGGATTAACTTTATCTAGTGATGGTATTATAAGTGGTACTCCACAGGAATCTGGAGACTTCTATGTAGTTATTATTGCAAGTGCTGATGGAAAAATATCCGATACACTTACAATTCAACTTCATTTTGATGCTGCACCATTTAATCCTCTTCCTCTTATTTTATCTATTGGTGGTGGAATAATTGTTTTAGGAGGAGTTACTGTTTTAGTTATCTTCATTATTCTTAAAAAGAAGAAAAATGGTGGAAATACTCCAAAAGCACCTAAAGAGAAAAAAGAAGAAAAGCACGAAGAGACTCCAAAAGAAAAACCAGTAGAGGAAAAATCTAAAAAAAAAGAGCCTGAGCAACCAAAAGTTGTAAAAGAAAAGAAACCTAAAACTAAAAGAAAAGGCAAAGGATTTGTTATAGGCGGCTCTATTACTATGGGGTTAGGTATTATTCTTGCGGTTGCAACAATAGTCTTAACACAAAATAAATTCCTTTATTTCACCGTTTGTAGTGTCTTAGGAAGATCAGAAAGATACCTTGTAAAAGGAAATAAAGATGATTATCAATATTACGTAAGTGATTATGAGAACAAACAAGAAGTTTTTAAAGCTGCTTCAAAATTAAATGAAACAATTTGTGAAGAAGGATTTGTTTTACTTAAAAATGAAGACAATTCACTTCCTATTGCTAAAACAAGTAAAGTAACTGTATTTGGAAGAAATTCCACTCAATTAGTGCTTGGTGGTAGTGGCTCTAACGCTGGTTCTAGTTCAAATAAAAATATTGATTTATATCAATCATTAGAAAATGTGGGTATTCAATATAATCCAACACTTAAATCTTATTATGAAAGCGTAGGACCATCACGTCCAAGTGTTCCGGCAATGGGTTCTATTTTAACGGGATTTCCAATTTGTGAAACACCTCTTCCATATTCTGCAAATGTTAAAAGTAGTTATTCTTCATATAATGATGCGGCAATTGTTGTCTTATCTCGTATTGGTGGAGAAGGTTACGATTTGCCTCGTTCAATGTTTTGGAATAAGAACAACTATACAGATTGGAATGGACAAGATTTAATTCCTGGCGCTAATAGTAAGAGTGATCACTACTTACAATTAGATAAAAACGAAAAAGATATGCTAGCGGAAGCGTGCGCTAATTTTGATAATGTTATTGTCTTACTTAATAGTGCTTCTCCTCTAGAACTTGGTTTTTTAAAAGATCCATCAGATCCTAGCTATAATAATAAAATTAAATCATGTTTATGGATCGGTAGCCCTGGTTCAACAGGGGCTAATGCTATTGGAAGAATTTTAGTGGGAGATGTTAATCCAAGCGGAAGAACTGTAGATACATATCCAAAGAATTTTAAAAATGATCCTACATGGTTTAATTTTGGTAATAACTTAGAAGCAAACGCGAATACATATATTACCAACGGAAAAGAAAGAAAAGCATATTTTGTTGAATATAGAGAAGGCATCTATTTTGGATATAGATATTATGAAACTAAGGGATATACATCTGGAGAATCCTGGTATAACGATAATGTTATATATCCGTTTGGATACGGACTTTCTTATACAGACTTTACATACAATGTAACACAAAACAATAATTTAACTCTTAATCCAAACGCTACATTAACATTTAACGTCGAAGTTACAAATACTGGAGATTTTGATGGAAAAGATGTAGTTGAACTATATTATGAAGCTCCATATAAAAATGGAGAAATTGAAAAACCAAAAGTAGTGCTTGGCGATTTCAAAAAGACTGATTTGATATCAAAAAATAATGGTAAAAAGACTGTCACTTTATCTTTACCAGTAAGAAGTATGGCGTCATATGATTATAATGACCTTAATAATAATGGATTTAAGGGTTATGAATTAGATGAAGGAACTTACACTATATATATTGGTAAAAACGCTCATTCGTGGGCGGATGCTGAATGCTTTAAATTTGAATTTAGTGTCCCACTTGGTGGTTATAAATATCAAAACGATGAAGTAACTAACACTCCTATCTCAAATTTATTTGATGATGTTTCAAATCATATTAATGAATATTTATCAAGAAATAATGATTTCGCTAACTTTGACGCAATTAAAGGAGCGTTTAGTATCGCAAATAGAACAGTTAGTGATGATTTTATTGCTTCTTTATCATATTCAATTAATGATAAGAGCAGTGATCCTTGGTATAGTGGCACTATGCCAAATCAATCAAAATACGAAAAGAGTAGACAAGAATGTCAAACTAGATTGTACGACCTTATTGGCAAAGATTATGATGATCCTTTGTGGGATACATTATTAGATCAACTTACTGTTACAAGTATGGTGGATATTATTTCTACTGGTAATTTTAGAACACTTGAATTAGAAAACATTGACAAGCCTGGTACATTAGACGCAGACGGCCCTATGGGCTTTGCAATCTTTATGGGTGATAATTCTGTCTATGATACTTGTTATTACGCCTCAGAGACCGTTATGGGCTCTACTTGGAATGTTGATTTAGCCTATCAAATGGGTAAGATGGTTGGAAACGAAGGCTTAATTGGAAATGAAAGAGGAGATGGAAGACCATATTCAGGCTGGTACGCTCCTGCAATGAATTTACATCGTAGTCAATTTGGTGGCCGTAATTTTGAATATTATAGTGAAGATGGATATCTTTCTGGAGAGATGGCCAAAAACGTTGTTAAAGGCGCTAGAGAAAAAGGCGTATACACATACGCAAAACACTTTGCCTTAAACGAACAAGAAACAAAAAGAGATGAAACAGGTCTTATTACTTGGGCTAATGAGCAAGCAATGAGAGAAATATATTATGTTCCTTTTGAAGCTTGCGTTAAGGATGGTAAAACAACAGCCTTAATGTCTTCATTTAATCGTATTGGCACTACATGGGCCGGTGGTAATTATAATTTATTAACAAAATTACTTCGTGAAGAATGGGGATTTAGAGGTATGGTTATTACTGACTTTAACCTAAAACCTTATATGAACACAGACCAAATGATAAGAGCAGGAGGAGACCTTAATTTAAGCGGTCGTAAAGCTCCTACTTCAACTTCATCTACAACAGATGTTACAAATATTAGAAGAGCCGCTAAAAACGTCTTATATACCATTGCAAATTCATGTGCTATGAATGGAAGTGGTGCAGGGGTTGTTTGGGGATATAGATTACCTTTATGGCAAGTATTACTTACTATTGGCGGCATTGTTCCAACTGTTATTGGAGCAGGTTTAATTGGAGTTTATGTATTCATTCAAATTAGATCAAAAAGGAGGATTAAAAAGGATGAAAATTAAAAAAATATTTTTATTAGCGAGCTCTCTTCTTATAACAAGCGCTACACTTGTTGCATGTGCGAAGAAATCAACATCCAAAACATATGTAATGGAAGCAGAATATATTGATTTAGATGATGTTCAAGGCTCTGGTATTTCTAGTGACCAAGGCGGAGTCCAAATGATATATGGCAATGGCACTCAAGAAGAGAAAAACGCTGGATGGTCAAATGGATATTTTGTTGGTTTTACATACGCGCCTAATTTGAAATTAGACTTTGTATTTAATTCTAGCAAAAGAGCAACTTCAACAATTGTACTTAGACTTGGATCAGAATTAGGAGATTTAAATTTAGATCCATCAATATTTGAAGTTCAATTAAATGAAGATGTTATTCCATACTCATCACTTACCGTTAATAATTCCGCTGATTATGCGAATATGAAATTCTATGATAAGACATTATCCACAAATGTAAGACTTGCTCAAGGACAAAATGTATTATCATTAATTATTCTTCCAAACTCACTTAAACCAGGTGGCACTAGTGGTGGCCCAACTGTTGACTGTGTTAAAATCACTACAAAAGCCAAACTAACTTGGGAAGAGAAAAAAGATAACATTACTAGACGTGATGGTGGAGATATTTAACTAATTATTAATTTATATGCCCGACATATATTGCCGGGCTTTTTACTTATAATTAAATTTTCTTTTTTCTTCTATATTCTTCTATCTTATTCGCCATTA
>AUXO016167144.1_pt1 | contig 13869 bp, 9 predicted proteins | sample 768731 | NCBI WGS metagenome assembly AUXO01 (sample SAMN02715735, study PRJNA202380) | gut metagenome | biome: sheep rumen | host: Ovis aries | place: New Zealand: Palmerston North | reverse complement strand
TTTTTTGAATCAATATATATACCATTAGCTACTTTTTCAATTATACCTTTTTTCCACATATTATTAAGATACATTCTATGAATTCCATAATTATCTAGTTCTTTAGATGTAATATATCCATTATTCATTTTCATAATCGATTCTATAATTTCAATATTACTTTCTTCTTTAAATTCCCTTATTGTAATCTTTTCCATAATTGTTCCTCCTTGACAAAGTTACTGATATTTTATCATTTGTCAGTAGTTTTGTCAAGGAATGGCTTTGGAAATATTTTTCCAGAACTTGGTAAGTTTACTTACTTTTGGTAATATTTTCCATTTTGTCGAATTTTATCAAATCAAATAATCATAAGAGATAAATATCATACAAATATCCACATTTATTGTGGATAAAAGCAAACAAAAGCATATATAGATTACTTATCTATATATGCTTCATCAAATTGATCTTATTCCATTTTTAAAAAACCATTCTCAAAACATGCAGGACTTAAAAAAGATTTTTCTTGTTTAAAGTCTTTAAATTTTACATATATTAAATCTGCTTCAATCTTTGTAATTTCTCCATATCCAAAAGCTTTATGATATACTCTTGCTCCAATTTCAATATCTTCAATATTAAACTCATGTATTTCATTTTTGAATATTGTTTTAATATTATCTTCATTTTCCTGTATTTCTTCTTTTGCTTCATTTTGGAATTCGTCTATACTTTTTTTATTAGAATTCATTACAGCATTTCCAAAGACCTTCATAGGATTTTTTATTTTTTTATTCATTAATAATGATTCTTGTTGCAATTCGTATAAGTGTTTATATTCATAATCAGATAATACTGTATCAAAAAGTCCAACTTTTTCACCTTCATGTTTATTAATTCCCGAATATGATAGACTTGCATCTTCATAACGTTTAAAGTAATACACTGCTTGATCCATAATAGGTTTATTAAAAATTCCTAAAGAAACTAAAAGATTAAAATCTTCAACTTCTAAACCTGTAACTTTTTTAAAAAGTGATGGTTCTAATTTTGTTATAACATCTTCCAAAGAATACTCTCTAAAATCTGTTAAATACATGAATACAGGTACTCTTGTAGCAAATTTTATTAATTTCTCCTGTATTTCTTTTCTCTTACTCTTATATTCTTTTTCTTCCTCAGATATCTTTTTCTTTTCTTTTTTAGTCAAATGATCTTTTTCTTTTTTTACCTTTTTAACATCTTCTGATTTGGTAATGACTGTAGTAATATCTTTTCTAAGATTTCTAAAAGCTTCAATTTTCCCAAGAATCTCCATTGCCTTTTCACTATTTAATAATCTTTGTAGAGTTGCGTTATCAACATTTACTAAAATAGCAGATTCCCATCTTCTTGCTAATAAAGTTGCAGTAGTTCCAGACATTGCTATATCTAATATTTGTCCAGCATCTATTTCTTGCATTTTTCCATCTTGATATGCCAAAACTGGTAAAAACTTAATAAAATCATCTACTTTCTTTTCTGGATTAGTTTCTTTTATATCTAGTTTTGTTGCATAGTCAGATATTTGCTTTAGTGCTCTATCCAAAGAAAAGTCAAAAACGTAACATTCTTTTTTTATAATTTCTTTTTTATTTGGGGCTAATTCTACTTCCCATGGAGATTGAACTCTAAATGCAGATTGAAAATATGTTTCTGGAGTAGATAAATTTCTTAACATAAAAATTCCAGTCCATGGCTTAACAGTCACACCAGTTGTTAATTTTCCACATGTTAATGTAATTGTTTTACTTTCAAGTGGATTTCCCATGGATTTTTCAACTGGCCTTAATGCTTCTAATCCGATACCGGCTTCTGCTCCTGCACAGATGTTTATTTTATAGTCACCATAAAAACCATTTTTATTTTGTGGTTGATTTAACAGATTTGCCATAGCATAGCATGAATTAACATTTGGCAAAAACCATAAAGTATGATTTAAAACATTTAATAAAGCAGTTTCTTTAAAAGGCCAATAAGCATCACCTTTTTTTACTCCTAATTTTAATTCTTCCAAAGATGTATCAAGATATGCTCCTCTAATTAAATCCAACCAGTTTTGCACTTCATTTTCAAATACAAATTTTGCTTCCTTTCTTTCTCCTTCAGTCGAAAAAAATAAATTTAAATCAAATTCATTTTGTTCACTATTTCTTGCCACACAAGTAATTGCGTCTGGTATTCTATAAGTCATCAAAACCAATCTAGGTAAAGATTTATATGGATTATTAGGTCCTACCCATTGCTCTTTAGCCTTTTGTTCATCTGCATATGTCCAATTATATACTTGTTCCTCAATAAATTCTCCAGAATTTATTGCTCTAAATGGAGTACCTGATAGATATAAATAATACTTTGAAGTAATTGGCAACCAAGTTTCATCAAGTAATTCATTAACTGATTTTGTACTTGATGTTTCATCTAGTTTTTCAATAGCTTCTTCGTCTGTTGACTCAAATAGTTTTTTTGCATTCTCACGCCAAGCACCAAAATGATACTCATCAAATATAACAATATCCCATGGTGTCTCATGAACCCACTCGTTTTTAGCTTTAATTCCACCAGTTTCTCTATTAACACCTAAATAATCTTGAAAAGAACCAAAACATACAATTGGTTTACTTTGATCAGCTTGTTCATAATTTAAACCATTCCTAGAAACAAATTGCCAACCTTCAAAATCGACATGCTTGTTTAAATCCTTTTCCCATGAATCCTCGACAGCTGGTTTAAATGTTAGTATTAACACTCTATTAAAGTTCATCTTTTGAGCCAATTTATATGCTGCAAATGTTTTTCCAAAACGCATTTTTGCATTCCATAAAAATTTTGGGCTTATATTCTTTTTCTTTGAATCCTCCTCCATGGACTCGAAATACTTTATAGTTTTATTAACTGCATCTTCTTGTTCTGGTCTCATTTCAAAAGACAAAGTTCTATTTTCTTCATTCGTAGAATAGTTTTTTACAGCTATCCATGCTGCCTTTAAATCATCTACAGTACATTTAAACCATTCACCATTAGGATTTTCAAATCCCTTTTTTCTTAATAATGGATGAATATCTCCTTTATCAGTAAATACTGTTCCATCATTTCTTACTGCAGATTCACAAAAAACTATTTTATATGGTTTCTTTTCAGGTAATAGAATAGGGAATTGATCCTTTATTCTATCTTCTGCATCTTTTTTTTCAGTGTATCCTATTTTTAATAATCCAGCATGATTGGGATTAAAGTCTTCATAAGCATATATTTGTGGATTGCAATCTGGTTTTTGAGGAAAAAAATCTTTACTCATACTTTTCACCATCCAAAGTCATTGGTCTGATCATTGATTCTATAAAATCAATTTCATCTTTTGATAAATTAAAATATTTATATAGTTTTTCATCGCTCCATTCTTCTTTAAAATCTAAAAAAGGAACAAATCTAAAATTACTTTTAGAAATATTCATTGAAGAATATGTCTCATGCATTAAAAATCTAGTAAATTTAGTTGTCATATATTTTTGAAAATTAACTGCTTCTAATTCAGTATCGAAGAAGGCTAATACAAGATACGAATCTGTTATAACATAATTTGGAGGTAATAACCTTGGTTGTGTCATTGCCATATATCCTTTTGATGGATCAATGCCTACTTCTCCATTTGATGGAACCAATTTACCTATTGATATTTTCCACTTATCGACATTTTCAATATTTTTTTGCACATCATCTATTGATACATATCCAATACCTGTACTATTCACTAATTTGATATTGTTTTTGCTACTTTCTGTTGTTTCTCCTCTACTTTTTGAGTCAAATCCAAATGGATTTCTGGATTGAACAATTGTATCCATTAACACTTTTGAATTTAAACGTACTTTATCAATTATCGAAAGAGACTCTTGAGACCTAACAAAAATATCAAACTGATTCATCTTTCTCATTGAAGTATTTCTTTTATCTCCTCTAACTGTAGTAACCTTACAATCACCTACATATGATCTATCCCATAAAAAATAATTAACTCCACCAGCTATATCTACTCCTGCAAAACATTCTGCACTATTCACATAATCAACCATTTCTTTTAAATGACTATCATTTAACATGTTGTCTCTAAAATCGTCTAAACCCTTTCCTCCAGCAAACCATCGCGAAGGAATAATCATACTAATATATTTTGGGTTTAACTTTTTAGCTGCTAAAACAAATTTATCATATAATGGACTAGCACTTGGACCACTTCCACCATCACTTAGTTGATATGGAGGATTTCCAATAATTACATCAAATTTCATATCAAATATCCTTTCTATTTTAATATTATGAATAAATTCGTATGCATAATTCTCTAACGATTTATCTCTATCATAATCCTTTTTTGTTGCTCCACAGTATACACATCTTCCATCATACCATGTATGTTCAACCCTTTTATATCTTATATTCCCTTCAATATTATCAAATAAACTAATAGAATATCTGCAGTTTGGATATTTTGAGCAATAAACGCTTCTTCTTGATAACAAAGAAGTCAACTCTGTAACTGCGATCCCATATAATTGATTATGAAAAATATGGTCTATTCTTTCCTGTAAATTTGGTATTTCTAACTCAAGACCTTTCAATAATCTTTTTGCTATCTCTCTTAAAAAGACACCAGTTTTACAGCACGGATCTAAAAATTTAGCTTCCTTATTACTCCACAATTCATTAGGAAGCATATCTAACATATTATTTACGACTTCTGGCGGAGTAAAAACTTCATCATTGCTTAAATTAGATATACAACTTAATACATCTGGATTGTATTTATTTGTCTTAGTCATATTCTTGTACCCTCCTATAATCGGTTAATGGATATTCTTTAATTGGTGCTGGTATATAAGAATGAGTTTCTTCGTCATATTCCCATCCATCCCAAAATAAACTTTGCTGTATAAAACCATTTTCTCCTGTTCCTTCCAATAATTGGCTCAGTTGAAAATCTCTTCGTTTAAGCAAGGTATTTGATGCTAGTTTCCATTCAGCAAAAGTTATTGGACTACCGTCAGATTTCAACATCGTCAACGCATCTCCACATAAAATATTTTTCTTTAATATATATTTACAAGCCTCTCTACAGATGTCGTTCGCGTCTTTCTTACATACTTTAGTATAGTTTTCATTCCAAATATCATATAATCTATCGATGCAAGCATTAACATTATCTTGTAATAAATCAACTCCATATATAGACGTAATAGCAATTATAGAATATTTTTCATATGATGAATGTGATCTTGAGTATCTATCTTTTACAACTTGTAATTTTCTCTTTAATATTTGTTCTAGAAAGTTTCCATCTCCACAAGCAGGTTCCAAAAATGTAGATTCAATATTAGTTGTTTCATTTTTTACTAAATCTAACATTGCATTTACTTCACGTTCTGCAGTAAATACTTCACCATAATTTGAAACTCTCTCTTTTGTTTTAATTTGTTTCTTCAAAATAAATTCACCCCATTATTGTTTATTATATTTTATTCAACCACTATTATCTTTTATTATAAATTTTAAATTCATAAATGATATTTGTTCTATTATAGAATAGTAATATCATGGATGTTCATTTGTTTAATTATAACATATAATTTGATGTCTTTTGCCATTTTACAACTATTTTATACTTAAAAATTCTTATTCATAACAATAATCTTAAATGATTTGACAACAAAAAAATATGGAAACATTCCATATTTTATTATTTTTCATAATCTAATGATTCTAAAATACTATTGATAAGTTTTTCTTCATCTTTTTGTTCTTTCTTAAAGAAGCAATTAATTAAGTATTTAGTATCCATTAAAATTATAGCTACTTTCTTATATTTTTCTCCTTCATTTAATATACGTGCATCACTTATAACATTACCAATATCTAAAATATTTGAATTACTATTAAATTCATTATCATTTTTGTTATAGGGCATTATAAATGCATTATAAACATTTTTGTAATATTGATTATTAAATTCACCATAAGTTATTTGTTTATCAACATCTTCCGCTCCTGGAAGTCCTCCATTTTCATAAACACCATATTTATAATACTTAGCATCTAATATATATAATGTATCTTCTTTATTAATTACACTATCTGGCCTCATTTTCGGTTTTGGACCTTTTTTATATTTTAAATTCCATTTAATAGAAGGAAAATATTTATTCATATTGTCATTGTCATTACCGAACACTTCTCTAATCATATATTCCCATGCATAGTGATAATTATCAACTAACATATCATTTTTAATATCTAATTCATCTTCTTCAGACTTAACTAGTAATATTCTTATCAAATGATTTAACAATGTTTTCTTTTTGTCATCAAATGTTTTAGTTAATTCTCTTCTTAATATATCAATATATACATTATCCGTTAATGTTCTATTAAATCCTTCACATCTTTCTATATTACCAAATAGCCATCCAATTTTATTTATACATATATTAACACAAATAGCATGTATTTCTGTAATTATGTTATCTGTCTTTGTAATTATTTCTACTTTAGGATTTAAATACACAATCTCATCATCAGAGAACAATGGTTTTGTATTAAAAGTCCTCTTCCAATTTATTTTTCCATACTGTGAAGATATAAATTGTTTTTTTCTTACATTATATAATCCATTCTTAATATAATCATTTAATAACCATAAATATGAATTAATTGGTATTTCTTTATTCTTTCCATAGTTATAATTATATCTATATACTTCACCATTATTTTTACACAAAGAAACTGTTTTTATTACATCTAATATTGCTTTTTTTTCTTCAATTAACTGTGCTTTTTCATCTATTAAATGAGGTATATCATAACCTAACGGAAAATATACATTGATTATATCTTTATTAAATTCTATACCTACTTTATCTATTGATGGTAAACATCTATATATTTTATTGCTCATCAACCTCACCAACATTTTCAATATTCAATCTATCTTTAATATTATTACTAAATACATTAACACCATCAGTTATATATTTTTTCAATAAATCATCTAGTGTTTTTATATTTTCATTAAACCATTCAGTTGGTTCAAGCTTAGCAATATCTTCCCATAAATACATCAATACTTTTTCTGAAAAAGAAATAACAGCAGGTTCATAACTATCATATTCCTCAATATTAATTTTTGATTCAAGTAAATCAGATGTTCCAACAAAGTACTTACCTATTTGTTTATCTTCCGAATTTATTCCAAAAGTATTAATGTTAACAATTGCTTTATTAATTCTATTAACAAAATCTTTCCATTTTATATCACAATTCTTCATTGGTACATATTTATCTCCAATAACTTTATCATATCCTTCATCTGTAAATTCATTGGTAATATGTATCATTTTCCATCTTCTTTTAAATGCTGAATCAAGTGTGTATACATTTTGATCACTTGTGTTCATAGTAGCAATTATTGACATGTTTGGTGGTATTTTGACTTTACCAGATATATCTTTACCTAATTCTTCATAAATATAGTCTTCTATAATACTATTGCTTATTTCATATTCACTTTCGCCAATAGTTTTTCTTCCTATATCTTTATCGTTTATAATTGTAACTCTATCTAATAGCTGAAATACATCTCCAAAAATGGCTGCTGCATTTCCTCTATTTATTTCTTCAATAATTAAGTAAATATTCTTATTGGTATTCTTGTATGCCATTTCTAAAGCTTTTGTAAATGGTCCTGGGTTAATTTTATATACTAATTTTTCTTTAGTTTTATCATATTTTGGAATTAGTTGCCCAATAAAATCCGAATTAGTATAGTCTGGATAAAAAGTAGTCCTTATATAATTATCATTATTACAATAATTATCTTCTACATTTTTACTTTTTCCACATCCTGGTCCGCCATAATATATGACATTTACTGAATCAAATAATTCACTACTAATAACTCCATTTAAAACACAATTTATATAATTAGATAATTCTTCTCCCACTTTAGTGGCACTCTGAATATTTCCTCTTAATCCATGCGCTAATAGTTCATCATATCTTAGTCTTTCATCATCAATATATTTGATTAGCTTTAATCTAATGAATCGATTTCTATCATCTGGTTTTTTATCTAATAAATCAATTTTGTTGAATTCATAATCATCAACTTTTTCATCAATTGACATATCGATTTTTTCAACTTCCGTTATTGCTGATAATCTTTTTTCAGGAGCAGTTGTATATAAATAAACTATATCTCCAACATTATATTTAAATTTAACATTTTGAGACCAATCAATAAATCCATTTTTTTCAAAAGAACCTATATGATCATAATATTTAGGATTAGCTGGAATAATCCACTCACTTGAATTGTCATTTATTTTTTCTTCTCCATTAATAATATCCATTAATTCTTTTGCATATCCTGGATACTTATTTACTAGCATAAGAGTTTTAACTATTAATCTATTTGACCCAGCTTTTACTACATTCCACTCGCCTAATTTTTTCCATTCAACTCTTCTGATGTTTTTATGTATAGTTCTTGTTGAATCATATATATAATCAGAAACTACAACTCCATAACCTAAAACTGTTTCTCTACTACTTTTAGGAATAACAATATCTCCTGGTTTCATAACATTAACAAATTGATATAGAGCTAACGAATTATTTACAGGATTGTCTTCATTATAATATTCTTTTAATAGATCTTTAAAATCATCTTGATTCTTATATTCACTTAAATCTTTATTAAATCTATCCCAACCAATAGAAATTATATTATTCTCTTTCCAATCATCCCACAAGAAAGAATTTTCTCCTGGAGAAATTAACCATGTATTTACTGTGTTTTCATTGTTTTGTTTCCATGCATAATGTGACATTTCTGGAAAATTATTAAACTCATAGTTACCTTCAGCTATCTTATTCTTTATACTTTCACAAATATTTAAATATTCTTCTCCATCACTAAATTCATCTAAATTAATCTCTAATGTATTTTCTATTAAATTTCTATTGTTGGAGTCTAAATTTACAAAAGTATTTGGTGCAATTTTAAATAACTGATTAGGTATTCTATAATCTTTATTTCTAACTTCATATGCTCTATTATAATATTCTATAAAACTATTTTTTGATTCTTCAGATTTTGTTTCATCATATTTAAGTGCATATTTTGCAATATTCCATAATAATTTTGCATCTTCATCATTTTTAAATAACCAAGCTTCAAGAGCGAAAGTAGAAGGTATTCCATCATAATCATTTGGTACTTCTATACTCATTCCTATTTGTTCTTCAAATCTATTAATAAATCTATTTCGGTTACTTTGATTATATTTTTCTAAAATACTAAAAAAACTAAGTGGATCGATACATCTCATAGGTCTGCCTTGGTATGATTCAGGGCTAAGGCCTAATTGTTCTTGCGTATTTAAAATAATTCTTATTAATTCATCTGGATTGTCCTGATATTCCATAATTTTCAAAGCTAATTTTCGATATATTGGTATCCATGTAAAACTATTATTCAAAAAAAATCACTCCTTTATTTCTAATCTGATTATAACATAATTCGACAAATTTCGACAAAACGCTTTTTCTAAATTTTTAGTTATAAATAATAAAAGAAGCGATTTATAATTGCTTCTTTACTTTTCTTTTGATAGTTTATCTATTTCTTTTTGAACTTCATCTAATTTTTCTTTCATAGAAGTTAAATTAATATTCTTTCTTTCATAATAATCAATGATTTGATTTAGAATTTCTTTAAATGTATTTAAATAATCAATCTTGTCTTCTTCGTTTAATACTAATCCATTGTTTATTTGAGTGAATATATTATATGCATATTGACAAGATTCTTCTTTTAGTTCTTCGTCAGTGCTTCTTTTCATAAGACTAGTAAATGTATATTTTGCCATAGATAAAAACATTTTAAAGCACTCCTGCTTTTCTTCTATTTTATTATAATATATCTCTTTTAACAAAGTATAAGCATTATCCCATTTTAAATCTATATCAGGAAAGAATAATCTAGTTATATTAGATATTTCTTTGTAATATTTTAAACAAATATTATTTTTATCATAATATAATGCACTATCAAATTTACGATAAGAATGTTCATAGTCTTCATTCCAAAAATCTTCTTTTCCTAAAGATACCATTCTATCAATGACTTCCTTTTTTGGTTTAATATCATAATGTCTTGAAAGTTCACTACCACAATAACTGCATTTATAAACATGATTTTCTTCATCATATTTTGGAGTAGATCCACAGTTAGGACATTTTAAATTGTAAACTGCCATAACATCACCTTTTTTCATTCCTATTATATCATTTTTCGACAATTTTCGACAAAATTCGACAAAAGTACTTTACTATTTCTTTGATTATTTTTCTTTTTCAAAAAAAGATGATACTAGCACTAGAACATATAATTCTTGCGCTGAAATATAATCTATTTCTATATTATGTTTAATTTGCTTTTCTATTTCAGTTTTTGATAATTCAAACGGACTTGAAAATTGTGGTGAAAAAACTAAAGAAGATAATTTTGAAAAATTATATGAAAACGAGGGAATTTCATTAATGAAATGTGGATATAAATATTTTTCAAATGAATATTTTTTTGGGATTCTCATATTTTGTAGTGATAGATGTACTTCTTTTACTCCTTTTTTTATTTTGTTTCTAAATCTATTTACCTTTTTCTTATTACTTTCATTATTAATATTAACTGAAAGAATTATTTTTAATTGATTTAGAAGAAATTCTATACTTTCAATATTATATCTATTTTTATTTTCTCTTATTAATATTTCTATTTGATTATTAATATTATTATCACACGGTATTAATTCTTTTATTTTATCATTTATGAACTTCTTTTTTTCCTCTTCAATTTTTTTATAAATAGTTGGTAAATAAAAGATATATTTTTCTAAAAACTTATTTATATCCTTAATATTAAATCCAAACTCTTTATGGTTTTCACTTTTATTGGAACTATAAATAAATGTTGAATAATCAAATGAAGTCGTTCCATTCATTAATTCTCTTGTTACAGGCCATGAAGCAAATTTATAAATTGGAGGTTTTGTTTCGCTTTCTTTTATTGAATTGGGATGTGCTCCAAATACAGATCTTATCTGCTTAAAATAATCATAATCACTCATGTTTAGAGGATTATTAATAAAAACTTTAGTTTCCTTATTAAAGATATCATTTTTATGATCTTCAAAGAATACACTATATAATTGGGTGATTGATTCTATTATTATATCTACAGAAGAAATATAAATATACATATCTTTCCATATATATTTAAACTCTTTTACATTCATTTCCATATTAATCAATGTTTCTTTAGCTACATCTATCCAATCCATAATAGAACATAAACAACCCCATAAATCTTTTGAATTCAAATTACAATATTTTTGGATTTTATAATTTGTATCTTTTGTTATATGTTCTCTTAATTTATCTAATTCCAATTGTGCTTGTTTACTAATGATCATATTCCATCACCTATTTCATCTATTTGCTTTATTATACTATAGACCTAATTTTCGACAAAATTCGACAAAAGTGCTTTTCTTCTTGTTCCTGCAAAAATCTAAAAAAAGAATCGCTTTCCCCCCACACCCCTTGCGATTCTTTTGTTTTGATTTTTTTTGCGATTTATATACTTTTGGTAAAAACAAGGACTATTTCCATCCTACAACTTACAGGCGAAGCCCGGAAATTTTTGACCTTTCGTACTCCAGGTCAAAAATATTTGAAGAATGGTCTATAAAAGACTTGACACCTTCTCCAAAACCATTCATGAGAGTCTTTTTTTCAAAACAGAAAAGTAACCTTATTAATTAGGTTACTTGTTTTTATTAAAAACAAAATGTGCGGGGGAAAAGAGGTTTTTTATTTGCGCTTTGAACTATATATCAAATTATAGAAACTTTTGCTGTTTTTTTATCATCATATATCTTATTTTAACTACCTAATAATTGAATATATTTCCCAATTATTCCTTTATTATAATAAGTGCTATTACTACTTTATTGGGTTCTTAATTGTAATCTTTGATGTAAATTTACTCTGGTTATTATCTAACTCATTTATTTCAATTTCTAGCATTGCCCCCATATTTGTTAACAACTCATTGGCAAAAGCTAATCCTATACCAGACCCAAGACCAATTGCATTACTTCCTCTGACGCCTTTTTGAATTAATTCATTGCTATTTTGTGTTTCTATTTTGTTTGAAACATTACTGATGGATATTGTCGAGCTTTCATTATTCTCTATAAAGTCAATGTTTATAGTTGTAGAAGGAATAGCATACTTTATGCTATTCTCCATTAAGATAAATAATGCTAGATATAATGATTTTGTTATTTCGAAATAATTATCTTGCTTATTGCTTATGATTATGTTTATATCTTTCTGGCGTGCTTTGTATTTTAATAAGTACTTTAGTTTTGCAACTATAGGATGCAATTTTTGCTGTTTTTCTATTATATTCGTTAGATCAACTTTACCATATAAAATATCTAGTCTAAAATTTATTAGTTCATAAAGTGAAATTAATGACATCTCGCTAGATGTTAATTCTTTATCTTGTTTCTCCTCTTTAAAATCATCTATCATTGAATTAAAATATGACGCCATATTTCTTAAATCATGAACAGTTTCTCTGTATCTTTCCAACTGCTCATCTCGCTCTACTGACTTTTTTATTAAGCTTATTGCTTGTTCTTCCGAATACTTTATTTCTTTTTTTATTTCATTTTCAAAATTTTTTTTCGTTTTATTATCAATATTTTCTTTAACTACAATTGAAGAAAAAATATTTCCATTGTATATAATTGTTGTTAGTCCGTATGGACATTTCATAACTATATTCTCATTAGAATTAATTTTATTATAATAGTTTTCACATTTCTTATTTTTTTCTTTTATACACCTTTTACAAAAATCATGTGTATTATATACATATCCATCAACAAATTTATTATATTTTTTATCAAAAATTGGAAATACATTATTTTGTAACATATGCAATCACCAAATCTTTCATAATTTCATATATATATGGTAATAATTTCTTTATTATTTCTTTATTATTTTTCATATTTTTTTCACAATACTTTTCAATTTCATTTTGATAATTTTTATTGTTTATAATTGAATTCACAAAAAAATCCTCAAAAACAGCTATATCTTCAGTTGGAATTTTATTAGTTTCTAATATTTTTTTTATACTATTCCATTTATACTTTGGATCATTTATTGCAGATATATATTCATCTAATTTTTCAGAAAATTGGTTACTGTTCAAGTTTTTTATTATCGTAGCATCTACAGAACTATAATATGGATAAAAATCCAATGATTGGTCTAATGCACTAAAAATAATAACAAATTTATCTGGATACATTTCCTTAATTTTTTTTGCAAGAGCTGCTCCCTGAAAATATGGATCTATTTCAGTAGCTACTCCATTAATATCACAAAAAATAATGTTATATGCTGAAAATTCTTCCATATTTTCGTATTTGTACTTCACTTCTATATCTTTGTATCCTAGTTTTATTAATCCTTCTCTTTGAGCAAACCCTTCATCATCAATTACTAATATTTTATACTTTTTTCTATCAATATCTAATTTTGGTTGAAGATTTAATTCTATTAAATCATTTATATTTTTTAGTTTCTTTTTTCTATTGTTTAAAAATAATGCCATTTTTTTACTCCTTAATTTTATATATATTCTATAGGTACATAATAGTTATTTTCATCTATTGCCTCGATTTCTTTGCATAGGCATAATACTATTCC
>AUXO017876240.1_pt1 | contig 13872 bp, 23 predicted proteins | sample 768731 | NCBI WGS metagenome assembly AUXO01 (sample SAMN02715735, study PRJNA202380) | gut metagenome | biome: sheep rumen | host: Ovis aries | place: New Zealand: Palmerston North | reverse complement strand
TTACCTTCTTCAAGTTTCATACTTGATAATTTTTCTGTTGATGTATCACTTTCGTGAACGTTTCTTAAATCTCTTTCAAAATCAACCTTAAAATTACCGACTTCATCTACATCAATTACATTTTTGATAAGTATATCAAGTAATGCTGACAGTTCTTTTGTGTTATTTTCTTTCGGAATATATAATGCGTATGAGCAACAAGTATACCCAGAGAAAATGAAATCCGGGACTGAATAATACTCCTTCAGTTTGTACTTTTCAGCAAGATATTTTAATTTAATATCTGTTTCATAGCTTTCACATTCTTTTTCTGTCTTGAACTCTATTCCGTCATCAGCAAAATATCTTTTAACAGTTTTAATTCTTGTTTCTTTTTCTTGTTTAGTAACTATATTCATATCCTTACTCCTTACTCTTTCGATACTGTTTCATATACTCAAGTTTTTCTTCATCTGTCATTCATTTACCTCTAAAATGTCAAAAGTATAATTTTTCCACTTTTGCAAGATTTTCTTCTGAATACTCGTAAACCTTAACTATATCTTCACGACGCCTGTCATGACTAATATATACAATCATTTTCATAGATTACTCCTTATCATCTTCATCTTCGTATTCAACTTTATAATCTTCTTCTAAATCTCCACTCCAAGGATAATGTACATATTTGCAACCAATACCATAGCACTCACCTATAGCACCTGTATAACAGTGATAACAGGGGTTATCTATTTCAATCATTATTTCTTACTCCTTCTTACAGTCCTGCTCATAAATATCAACAGTAGGTTCAATCCATTCATTAGAATTCCACCTGCGAATTTTATATTCTTCAGGAAGTTCACTGTTATCTTTTTCATCAATGAAACCATAGGCTAAATGAGTTGTAGCAACAGTGTACGTTTTACACTGACCGTTACCTTTTGCAAGCCATTCAGCAAGTTCTCTATAAGTCATGCTTCTTGATTTCAGCTCTTCTGGTTTAATGCGGTACGCATATTTATCAGACCTCTCAGGGTTCACAAGATTACTCCATTTACCTGGCAAACTCTCGAACTGGATTTGCTTTCCATCTTCCCAAGCTTTCATGACAGGAGCAAACTTGTTATGCGAATCAATGTAAGCACAACATTCTTTTACCGTTCCTTGGAAGTATATGTGACGACATTCACATCTTTCATCTTTAGCAAAATTCCAACAAAGCGTTGGTACACCGTCAACCTGTTTTAAGATGACACAAGCATCCTGCTCAGGTTTAATCCGATAGTCGGCTGGTACTACATCAAAGTCACCAATTTTCCAATCTGATTCTAAGTCTATCCATGTAGTACCATTGAAACTCAGCTGCAACAATTTTCCTTCACTAAAAGCCTTTTTGTATTCATAGTTAGGGTCGTAGTAAAAGAATTGCCAATCATTATCATTTTTATCCTTAAATGGATAAGCTGAATCGAAACTTTTAGATACCTTCCCTTTGTGAAAATTACCGCCAAGAACACAGTCAGTTAATTCACAAATGTTATCAGCAAAGAATCCTTCCTTGTCTTCAAGTGAATCTTCCCACATAAAGTGGACATAGCATTCGTTAAACAGTTCCATTTCCTTTCCTCCTTGATTTTCACCCACCAGGATTCGAACCCGGATTAAATCAGCACCAAAAACTGATGTTCTACCCTTTAAGCTATGGGTGAATATTATCTTATAGATACTAATATTGTATCTATAAGATAATGAAAAGTCAATTCTTTTTTTTCAAAATAAAACACTCATATCCTTTACCGTAAAAGTAATGAATTGCTTCATCTGCTTTATCTTCTTCTACTTCTGATGCTATAACAAGCCATGTAGGTACATTTTTTGACTCTTCAACTTTTGGATTTCTTGCAACTAACTTCCATTTCACCATAGCCTTCTTTGCTTCTTTTTCAGTTGCATATCTTCCACCACAAATTTTAACTGTCACTTAAATAACTCCACAAAAACAAAATGAAAATAAAAACAATTCTTAAAAGAAAAATACCTGCAACAATATATACAGGAACAAAAACCAATACCCATGAACATTTTAAAATCTCCATTCCTTTAAGTGTTGCAATTACTATTTCTATAAGTATTAAAGGAAGAGTAGAAAATAAAAATTCCATGAGTATTGATTTCAACATTTTAGTTACTACCAGTACTACCGAAGCTGCCAGCACCACGTCTTGTATCTGAGAGTTCATCTGAAAGTTCAAAATACATAGAATGAATTGGTACTACCTGCAACTGACAGATTCGTTGACCGTTTTTAATAACAAGGTCTTTATTTGGATTCAGATTAATTACATTTGCTTTAACTTCACCACGATAATCATTATCAATTTCTCCATGACAAACTAAAGCACCTTCTTTGTATAAGAAAGAACTTCTAGGGTCAATTACAGTTTTGTAACCCTCCGGAACTTCAAGAGCAAATCCAAGTCCAACAAGGACTGACTTAAAAGGCGGGATAGTAACTGATTCTCCTTCAAGTTTACAATAACAGTCAGCACAAGCAGAACCTTCTGTTTTGTATTCAGGAAGCATACCACCTTTAAGTAACTTGATTCTTGTAATTACTTTTCTTGATTTAATTTTCAGATAGAAACAAACCAAAACTGCAATTACAGCCAATTCAAACATAAGTGTCTGAACAAACATAAAGAATGACATACGCATCTCCTATAATATTTATATTAGATTCTAATTTAGAATCTAATTAAGCACTAATTCTTTTTCTTTTTGCATTTGAAACTATTTCAGCTGCATCAACACAAACAGGATTTACTTCGTTGAAACCATATTCTTCATCAAGTAAAAGACTTGCCATAGCCTCACTTGCTCTAATTGCTTTCAATTCTTTTACTGTCATTTTTGATTTTTTATGAGTTATATCCAGTGATTTTTTCATCTGCTGTGTAGTCTGGATATATTCATATTGCTGTGAATAACCTCTATCTTTCAATTCATCTGTAAAAGTATTTCTTACTTCAATGGATTTCTTACGTTCTATCTGGTAATGCTTTTCAAGATAAATCCAACGTTTTACAACAGCTGCACGAAGTTCTACAGAATATCCGGTGAGAAGTGTTATTGTATCTTCATAATTAAGAAGGTAATAAGGTCTTTCCTTTCCTTGTTTATCTAAATAAGCCAACGGACTTTTCCGTTCACCTAATTTCTCGTACATATTTCTAATATCATACAAAACATCAGAATGTCTTTTGTGAGTAAGTTTTGCAATATCCCTTGAATCCATTGCCAATTTCTTATCAATAATTGCTAATTCCATATAACATCTCCTATAATATTTATATTAGATTCTAATTTAGAATCTAATTTAAGCATCAGGTAATACTGATTTATCAACTTCAGTATGGAACTTCTTAGCAAGATATACCAGACCTTTTCCTGTTGTTAAGGTTACGGATTTCACACCAACAACATCATTAATAAATTTAACCACAACCTTAAAATGTTCTGCATTTATATGCTCCTGTCTTGGTGAATGGTCTTCATTCAAGATTCCCATTTTTATAAATTCTTTGAACAAAGTTTTATTGCCATATGGAAGTTTTAATGCTTTTGCTGTCTGATTAATTGAAAAACAACCTTCTGCATTTTCAAGTCTATTCAAAGCAGATTCTGCAATTTCCATTCTTTCTTTATATTCTGAAGCACGTCTTTGAAGAATCATAATTGCATTGGTTATTGTTTGATTTTCTTCATATTCCGTTGAAACTGAATCAATCTGCCTTGAAGAGAGATTATGATGTTTCTGAATTTCCTGTTTAATAAGAATAGCCTGTTCTTCTGTAAAAATCTTAGATTTGCCTCCATTAATAACCCTGTGCAGCACTGCGGAAGGGTCTATAACCTTATTTGCAACCCTTGTTATAGTGTCAATTGACACTCCAAGTACCTGAGCAAGTTCCTTTGTTGTCATTGTTTTTTCATTCTGCTTAATTAATTCGTTCATATAGCATCTCCTGTAAAAAAAATCCTTATACGAAGAGTTTTCTGTTAGGTTACGAGCCTGAATACTCTACGGATAGTATTCCAGATAACTCCTCATATAAGGATTCTTTTATTCTCCGCAGCATTTAATCAGTTCGTTACTCTGATATAAATAATATACAGTATTAATACTAATTTTTCAATTAGTTTCACGTGAAACATTATAAATATACTTAAAAAATCTGAATTATTTTGAACTGTTATAGATACAGTGCATGTTGCTATAATTCTACATGAAGAGGAGTAATAAAAAATGCCAATAACGACACCAGCAAGCGGCTATAAAGACGGAACCAGAATCCATGTTTATATCACAAGAGATATGGACCAGAAAATTAAAAATCATAAATCAGATGATGAACCTAAAACTGTATTTATAAAAAAGTGTATTGATTTTTACTGTGAATACCTAGACCACTCTGGTCCCGTGACCAGAGATGATATGGAGCATCTGCTTATGAAGTATGGGATTGCGAAGTGAATTTCTGATTAATTCTCTCCAGTGATTCAACCTTTTTCTTGCTTCGTTCTTCGATTACCTGTCGAAGAATTCCCATTGCAACGTTATTTGCGTGAGCAGGAACATGGTCACATACAAGTCCACAGATACAGCCCTTACATCTGAATCCGTTACAACCTTCAAGGGCAATATAATTTAACTCTGCTTCAAGTACATTTCCACGTACTTCTTTGAGATATCTTTTTGCCATTTTCTTTTTAATTCCATTAGCCATTTTACACTCCAAATAAATCTAATTGTTTATCTTCAGGAAGAGGTTCATCTTCACTTAATTCAACCATAAGGTCTAAAACTTCTTTTAATCTATCAATACACTTTCTGTCTTTTCTGTAATACCTGTACATTGTATGAACAACATCATGCATTGAATTTCCAAGACATTTAAAGTGAGCTTCATCTAAGTTTGTATAATTTTCAACGTGAAGGTCACAATGATGCAAATTAAACATCTTTGAAAGTGGCTTTTGTGTTATGTAATCAACCCGATACTTATTTTTCATAAATAACCGGAACACTTTCCATGTTTTTGTAGCTCTGAATTTTCTCTTAAACTCTGATTTTTCACTCATAGTCTGATAAAAAAATAGGGCAGTGTAGAATCAACCACACTGCCTGTCAACAAGTTATTTCTTTGCTTTAAGTCCTGCAGCAAAACCTGCCAAGAATGCAACTTTACACTTTTCTTCTGCTGTACGCATCTTCTTAAGTTTGTCACCGTTTTTCTTAAAGAAAGCAATAAAGAGTTTTTCTTCTGGAGATACTTCCTTAACCTTTACAACTTTCTTTGATTCAGTCTTTTTTACAGCCTTCTTTGCTTCTGCTTTCTTTACTGCTTTTACAACCTTTTTTACTTCTGCCATATTTTAGCCTCCGTATTTATTTTTCAGGCTCTACCAGAGAGCCTTTGAATTCGTTTATAAGAAGCATCACTTCTTTAGGTTCAGAAGGGAATGTCTTCTTTGAATCCGTCATTGTCAGTAGACTGAGTTTTTGCTCCGTCTCCTTTGCTTCCAAGAAGCTCAACGTCTGCGCAGCGAACTATGATACGAGACTGTTTGTTTCCGTCCTTTTCCCAGCGGTCCTGATGAAGGCTTCCGTTACATGCAACAACCTGTCCTTTCTTGAGGTACTGACTGAAGCTTTCGGCTCCCTTTGAAGAATACGAACAGTCAATGAAGTTTGCATACTCTTCGTAATTGTCATTGACCTTCTTTTTTTCATTGGATGCAATCGTAAAATTAATGATGCCTCCGCCATTCTGAAATGTCTTTACTGTTGCGTCAGAAACAAGACGACCAACAATAACCACTGAATTAATGTTTTTTCTTGCCATATCAGGCTCCTTTTGAGGCTACGCCTCTGTTAATTTATTATCAGATACATAAACTGTATCTAATTTGCCCTTACAATATCCTTTGCGAACTCATACATGTAATGCTTGATTACTCCGTCTATTTTTTCCCATGTCTCTTCTGAGATTGAAGACGCTTCCTTTTCACTCATGCACATCCCAATCTGATATTCCATTTCATCCCTTCTTGCAGATGCAAGATACTGATATCGTTTCCTGACATAATTGTCGATGTTCATGTCAGAATAAACTTCTTTAGTCCATAACGTAGCATAATACTTTGATATGTTGTACTTTTTTACAGCTTCCTTGACAGTAAGACCGTTCCTGATTTCAGCTCTTACCTGTTCCTGAAGCTTCTTGTCATATCGAACTTTCAATCTCAGCTCCGGCTTTCTTAAACAGCATATCCAAAGTTTTGAATCTCCTCATGACCTTATGATACCAGAACCATGTAGTTCCGGCCTTAAAAAAGTAACCGAAACAACTGTCCTTATGGTAAAAATAATACAATCCAGAGGCGAAGCTTTGCTTCACGTTAATCGTTTTATCAGAAACAAGACACTCAAAACTTAAGTTATACCTCTTCATGTATTACTACTGTAACGTACAGTAGTAATACAGTCAAGACTAGATATTGAAAATATATCTAATTTCAGACACTTTTCAGTATTTTTCTGATAAAATCCACTCCTTTCCGAGCACGTTTTCAGTCTTTATTAGTTTAATTTCATTCATATTCAACTTCTTAATTAAAATGGCATTTCATATTCAATCTCTCCGTCAGAATGAACAAATTGTTTTTCCGAAGCTTTTTTTTCGGTCTGTCCCGCTCTCTTGAACTTTGAAAAGTAATCATCCTTGTCCTGTTTCTGAGGCGGGGCAGGCTGCTTGTAATCATTTGCTTTCTGCTCATTGTCATCCTCGAACCTTACTTCCGCAGGGTGAAATACAAGGTTTGCCGTTCCACATGCACCGTTACGGTTTTTCATGACGTTTATTTTTGTCTCAATGGTGTTCTCGTCCTTACTTTCAGCTCTCTTGCGTTCGATGAACATGATTGTATCTGCATCTTCCTCGATAGCACCTGAACCCCTTATGTCTGCAATGCTTGGCTTCTTACCCTCTACTTCACGTCCTACCTGAGAGAGGACGACGATAGGAATATTAAGTTCCCTCTGGAGCTGCTGAAGCGTATTTGAGATTTCCCTGTATCCTTCCCATGCAGATGCATATTTTCCTTCCGGGTGAATCAAGCCGATATGGTCAATAAAGGCTATTTTCACTCCGTCAATTCTAACGAGCTTTCTTAAGCATCCGATAATATCCGAGATTCTTCTTGACTCACATGTTACCGGAATGAAGTTTTCGGAGTTTGACAGTTCAGTAATCTGCTTCCCGATTTTGGCAATCATTCCTTCAGTAAGAAATCCGGACCTCATTTTTGAAACAGCAATTCTTGTCATGTTTGACAAAGCTCTTTCAGTGAGCTGTTCCGGGGACATTTCAAGTTCAATGAACGCAGTCTTTACAGCCTCTCCGCCAAATAGTCCTGCCGTGTGAAGCGCAATCTGCTCTCCGAGCGCAGTCTTTCCAAGGGAAGGGCGGGCACCGATTACGATATACTCATTCTGAATACCGTTAAGAATCTCATCGAGGTTTTCAAGTCCTGTAGCATAACCTGTAAACGAACCTTTATTGGAAATCATTCTATCGAGCTTCTGAAGGTAGTTCGCACACATTTCCTTTATGTCATGAACCTCGCATGAAGTAACGTTCGCAGTAATGGAACTGAGGTTCTGCATGAGCATGTTTGAAATCTCAGACCCATTGCTCTCGTTAAGATTGTTCTTTGCTTCTGTCATGGCCCTTACAAGGGATGATGAAACGTAACAGTTCTTTACGATGTCAGCATAGTATTCCCAGTTTGATGACGTAAATGTTGCTTCACTTATTTCAACAGTCTTGGCTGCAGGGATTCCATACTTCTCACATTCGATAGTGAATGTTGAGAGGTCGATGATGATGTTTTTGTTCTGCATATCAACAAGGACTTCATAACATTTTCTGTAAAGCCCGCTTGAGAATGTTTCCGGCTTAAGCCTGTCATATACATTAGGAATAATGTTAGATTTAAGCATCATCTGACATACGAGACATTTTTCAGCTTCTTCGTTTTTATACTGCATATTTTTACCTGCTCCACCCATTAATTTTAACAGATACTTAATTTGTATCTAATTAATCTTAAAATCATTGATAGTTTTCTTCACTTGTTCCATATTTTTAATCCATCCCTGATTAATTCCAAAAGCCAAGCCATATTCAAGCTTTTTAAGATTTTCAAGTTCTTTTTCAGAACCCTTATTTCTTAAATTAGTTTCGTGTTTACCAAATATCTTAATATTTAAAGATTTTCCAATTTCCATATAATCTGTATCCGGAAGATTATACAATGCTGTACTCAATTCTTTATAAAAATCTCCAGCTTCGATACGATTAAGAATTAATTTATCTGTAACCCAAGTAACGACCTTTGCATAAAGCATAGGATTTAATTCCATTGCTACAAGCATCCAAATATAAGGATTACAAACAACCATTTTATTTTCTCCACGCCCAGTTGTTTTATAAGCCCCTAACTCTTTTAAAATCTTAGTCATACCTTTTTCTTTTACACTTTCATAAAAAGCAGTTAACTGCTTTTTATCAGAAAATATTTTCTGTTCATTAAGAATATAATAAATACGTTCAATATTATCTTCAAAGTTCAATATTTTCTGATATTCTTTAGCTCTCCATCCAAACTTAACTCTTGCATGAGTGTAAGCCTCTTGTAAGTCAGTTAAAGACAACATTGAACCATTTGTTTGCTGCCTGATTGTAACATCAAACAATTTTCTGTCCGTTTCAGATAACATAGTTACGTTTGTTTTCATAAAATATCTCCGTATATATATTTTATACGCAATTTATTTTTAATTATGATGTTTGTCAAGTAGTTATACTAAATAACTTTGTAAAATTACTGACGATTACTAAAATGAATTATTAATGATTTTTATGAAATTTCACCTGAGATAGTGTTATTTCACTACCAGAGGTGAAATTCGCTCTCTATGGCCCTCTATTCGCTCCTCAGCATGGTTTTAGAAACATCAGATGTATCTACAATCCTTTCAGGTTTCTTTCTTCCACAGACGATACATTCTCCCCATACTGAATAACCGATGCCACAATCAGGACAGTATTCATAAATACTTTTTTCAAAGTGACGTTTTGGTTCTTCCGGCTTAGGCTGCTTGGAAAGCATATTATTATAACAAGTCGTAAATACTCCTTCATGGAACACATAGTTAAATGCATACATCTTAGATGTTGCAGGAGTATAATTCATTGCTTCATCCAAGGTTTTTAATACATTTTCTAAACCGTATTTATCAAGATACTTTTTTATAATTCCATTTGTCATTTTACTTTTAGGTATAAAACAAATGGAATCTTTTGGAATAATATCCTTGTCTTTTAATTTATTAAAATTTAATTCAAATCTATCTCTTACTTTCATGTTATCACTTGGTTCCTTTTGTTTTACTTTTTCTTCCTGTAAAGCCCACGAAGGAGTATCCTGAGTATTATTATTATTTAAATTTAAATTATTATTATTATTGGGGGTCATTTCGGTCGGGTAAGGGGACCGTTTCGGTCGGGTAAGGGGACCGTTTCGGTCGGGTAAGGGGACCGTTTCGGTCGGTTCCGTATCAACAGACACTTTTCCATCTGTAAAATCATCCTCAGTTTTTAATGATATGTAACTGTGATGATAGCCTGGAATTTTTGTATTTTTAATAAATCCAGCTTCTTCCAGCTGCTTTATTACAGTTCTTATTCTTGATTCGCTTGTACCTAACAAATCAGCAAAGCCTTTATGAGCAATCGTACAGATTCCATTTTTCCCTACAGAAAAAGAGTGAATCAAAGCAAAAATCAGAAGTTCATTCCCCTTAAGTTTTGCTTCCTGAATCATCCATGTTTCAATGTGAATATACTTAATTGTATTCATATATTTTTCTCCTATTATTTATAAAGATAATTTTCATTAATTTCTTCGATATAAAAACGAAAATTATACATCTTTCGATAATGCAAATCTCCTTCCTGTCTTGTTATCATAAAATAACTCCTATATTTTTTTTTGTTCAATTTCCCATGCGAGAAACAAAAAACCTTATCAACTTTTACTGCTACTCATCTGCTTTTACACAGATGCCCCTAAACATAACAGCTAAAAATTAATAAGGTTTGATAATGAGAGAGACAAAAGTAGTTCTACATAGTCATTAGGGGGTGAATATATAGAACTACTCTTGTTGTTTTTAATATATATGCACTTATACTTTATTGTCAAGTATTTATATAATTATTTTTTATATAAATACTTGATTTTTCAATTATTATAAGATATATTTATATTACTGAAATATGAAACCTTATAGAGTGTTTAATTCAAATTCCCTCCCAATAAGCACTTTGTAAGGTTTCTTTTTTTTTTAAGGAGTAATAAATGGCACGAAATAAATTATCAGACCTTGCAGACCTTTTGTTTGCTCAACTTGAAGATATTTCTGGATTTGGGAATCTTGATACAGAAAATATGACTGCAGAACAATTGGAAGAAACAAGAGAACGGTTAAAAATGACGATTCAGGCGTCAACGGCATCTAAAGGACTTGCTGATTCAATTCTTGAAATAAGCAGACTTCAACTTGAAGGATTAAGACTGAAATGTGAATATCATCTTGATGATAAATCTCTCCCGCATACAATGGCTCTTGAACATAATGCATAACGAAGAAATAGTAAATTTTATAAAAGCACGAATACCTGTATCTGCTGAATATACAAAGAATCAGCTTATAGAAGATGTAAATAAAACATTCAATCTTGATTTTAATACAAGAAGATTTAATGATTTCTGTAAATACAGAAAAATTAAAACAGGTAGGTCTCCGTTAAAGAGAATATATCCTGTTGAAATGGAATCTTTTATTAAAGCAAGAATACCATTAAAAAGTCGAAAAGAAAAAACAGATTTAATTAAGGCTGTTGAAAAAGAATTTGGAATCAAAATAACAAGAGATAAATTTACCAACTATTGTCATGACCATAAGATTAAACTTGGACTTATAAAAACAAAAAAAAGAGAAATCGGAACTGAATTTGTTAATAATGGTGTTGTTTATATCGTAATGCCTGATTATTCAAGAAAAAATAAGGCTGTATTTATCTGGGAACAAAAATACGGACCAATTAAATCTGATGAAAGAATTATCTTTCTTGACGGAAATAAACAGAACTTTGACCTAGATAATTTATTCTTAATAACAACAAAAGAACTTGGACATCTTTCAAGGTCTAAACAATTAACATCCGACCCGATTCAAACAAAGATTAATATTCTGTACTACAGACAAAGAGTTAAGTTAAAGGAAGTTGGAAAAAAACTTGGGATGGTTACAAAAGATAATCAGTTTATTGATGAGGTAAGAGCAAGTCAAAAGAAATATGCAGATACTCATATCAAAGAACGTAGAGAATCTTCAAGAAAATATCTACAGAAACTTAGAGAACAATATCCTGAAAAATACAAAGCATGGATTAAGAAATGCAACTCCTATAAAAAATCAAAACTCTAATCCGGCAAGAATGTCATCCTCAATATTCAATGACCGCAAAATCTTTCCCCATACAATTTCCCATTCAAGAATCAGCTTAGGGTCATCACTTTTACCGATGAAAACATAAATATATTCAGGCACGTCTTCAATAAGCCTGTTCAGCTTCTGAATAATATACAGAGCCTCACTCGCACAAAGCTTCAGCGTTGCGTACTGAATCAGCTCTTCCATTCTTTTGTTGAAGAAATAGAGAAGTTCTTCCTTGTCCATGCTTGCCTCCTAAAAAAAGCAGACTGAAGCGGCATCTCCAGTCTGCAAAGAGGAAATAAAATAGTCGGGATAAAGCAGTAGTAGTACTCCTTATCGCAAATTAAATATACTCATTAATTCAGTACTTGTCAATATTTTTTAGTATTTTTTTATATTGAATTTCAATAAACATGTCGATAACATTATTAATGCTTAATATGAAAAGGAAGGAATAAAACATGGATGATGTAGTAATTGCCAAGAAGCTGACCATTCAACCGCCGGACGTTTACAAGAGAATCAAATATCTCTTGATGCTGAAGGAAAAGTCACTTTATCAGCTTGCTGATTATGTCGGCATATCAAGAACGTCTACAGGCAATTGGAATAAATTCTTTCCTCAGATGCCTGTATTCTTTCGTATATGCGAGTTTTTGGGCTGTACAATGGAATATCTCTACACAGGTATAAATGAAACAGCAGAAGACAGCGTGAACGCTACTAAGGTTATGTCTAATTTCAACAGGATGTCTTATGAGGACCAGGTTACGGTGAACAATCTCATAAAATCTCTTGCTGAAAAGAACTGTAGCCAATAATGTAGCCAAAAAATAAATTCTTTGTATTCCTACTGAACCCTCGGTAGATATTGGGTTTGTAGGAATAATGGGTGTTACATACTACTACAAGACTGAATCAGAAAATGCCGTATTTATGCTGTTTTACGGCATCTGTATTATCTTATATTGCAATAAATACTTGATTTGTACTGTATAATTCAGTATATTAACTGAAAAAGAGGCCTATTTCAAGCATCCCGGCATGGATGGTTGAATATATACTGTCAGGATAAAGCAAGTGTAGCCAGTAATGTAGCCAAAATAAATTTGGTTAAAAGGGTTATTTTATGGGCAGATACAGGCTTAATTTCTCATTGTATAAACGTGAAGTCTCAAAAGGAACTTTTGTTTATTATTACAGAACGTATAAACCAGACGGTAGTAGAACATCTGGAATATCAACAGGTTGTACATCAAAAACAAAAGCAATTAACTACTGTCAAAATTTATTCAAAGAAGGAAAACTTTATAGAGGTGAATCTGTAACTTTCGGCTGCTTTGCAGAAGGAATGTTTGAAGAAAATTCTGAATGGTATAAATTAAAGAATCAGAATAACAGACTTACAAAAACTTATTTAACAAATCTTAAAAGTATGATGAATACCAAAATCATGCCTTACTTTAAAGATATTAAATTAAATAAGATTAATTTAGATACGTTATTAAAATATCAGAAGTATCTTGAAGAAGAATTAAATTTAAAACAAAACTCTGTTAATACTATTATAGGGTTACTAAAAAATATTTTGAAGTTTGCTTTATATAAAAATCTTATTTCCTCAAATCCTTTTGCTATGTATAAAATGAAAAGGGTAGATGCAAAAAAAGATGCTTTTACTTTAGAAGAATTGGTTGCTATATGTAACAGTGAATGGGAAAATATAAGTGCAAGAAATCTTATTATAACTTCTGCTTTAACAGGTATGAGATTTAGTGAAATACTTGGATTACATAAATCAGATTTCAAAGACGGATATATTTATCTTGAAAAGCAACTTATACTGGGAGAGTATAGAGAGCTTAAAAATAAAACTCCAAGGATAATTCCAATATGTGATGAGTTAAAAAGTCTTATATGTAGCACAAGTGATTCTGATATTATATTTCCAAAAGCAAAACCCTATTATGAGAAAATTTTCAAACCTAAGTTTAATGAATATATTAAAGATATATCAGAAAGGGGAATTACATTTCATTCTTTAAGACATTTTTTTAATACTTACTTATTAAGTAATGATATTCCTGAGATTAAAGTAGCAATGATAATGGGACATAAATCTGGATTATCACAAGTACAGATGAGATATACTAATTTTAAGAAAAATGATTATAAAGAAATTTCTAAAATTCAAAAAAATCTTTTTAATAAAATTATAATCAAATAAAAGTATTCATAACGGAGATTCTGACTACTTACAT
>AUXO015507248.1_pt1 | contig 13872 bp, 11 predicted proteins | sample 768731 | NCBI WGS metagenome assembly AUXO01 (sample SAMN02715735, study PRJNA202380) | gut metagenome | biome: sheep rumen | host: Ovis aries | place: New Zealand: Palmerston North | reverse complement strand
AGTCTACGTCCTGCAGAATCACGACCATTAGATGTTGATCCTTGCCCTTTATGATGAGCAAACAATTGGATATCTAATCTTAAAAACTTCATAATTCTCCTCCTTACTTAACCTTAATATTAGTTGGATATTTTTCTTCCAACTCTTTTAAAAGACCAATCATATTATGAATTAATTTTTGAGTAGTCTCATTCATACTTAGAATATCAATAACCATACCCTTTTTACTAACTTCATAATCCAAGCCTTCTTTATCAAGTGCTAAAATACCATTTATAGTAGTAATTACAATGCTACTACAAGCACTACACACAATATCTTTGCCATAATCATCATACATCGCATGACCCGATATCGTGATTTTCTTATACTCTTCTTTTTCTTTTTTTATAATAACGCGTATCATAATTATCCATTAATTTTTGTAATTTTAATTCTAGTATAAGGTTGTCTATGTCCTTGTTTTCTTCTATTAGAACGATCTTTTTGTTTATATTTAAAAATTGTAATTTTCTTTCCTTTACCATTCTTAAGAACTTCTCCTTGAACAGTGACATTTGTAAGATAAGGATTTCCAACCTTTGAGTCAAGCATTAAAACCTGATCAAAAGTAATAATATTACCTGGTTCACAATCAATTTTCTCAACAAAAATTTCAGAACCTTCAGTAACATAATATTGCTTTCCTCCAGCTTTAATTACTGCAGTTTTTCCGTTCATAATTTACCTCCTTCTTTAAACTTAAGACTCGCTCTTAAGGTACGACAAAGTCGTTTTTACCTTTTCAACGCGGTTTGAGCATGAGGCGTCAAACAGATAGAGTATATCACAAGTCGCAACCTAATGTCAAGCAACAACTCTTGTTCTAGACACTTCCCTATACTCTTCATCAAAAATAGAATATAAATAACAAAAAGCCGTTTTTCCAGTCTTTTTTTCAATATAATCACGATAACCATTTAGCTGTTTATCATAATTCTCATCAGAAATATCTTTTAATTTATAATCTAATATAATATAAGAATCTTTATCTTCAATAAGTAAATCAATAATACCATGCGAAGAAAAATCATCTTCTTCCATTAAAAACTCATATTCTTTATAAAATTTACAAGAAGAATATTTTTTTATGAAATCACTCTCTAAAAAAGCTTTAATTTTATCTTGTACAAAACTAGAAATAGAATAATTTTCTAAGTTATAATCAAAAAAGTCAATCTCTTCTAAAATTTCATGAACTTTAGTACCAAACATCATTTGTTCTTTTTCTTCCTTTGTTATAAGATGGAAACTTTCCTTTGAAAAAGATTTTTCTTCTACTTCTTCATTAACTATAGAAAGTTCATTTACTTCTAAATGATCTTCTTTTAAAGTAAGTGTATTAGAATCTTTCTTTAAATAACTTAAATAATCTTTTGACCCAATTATAGTACTTTCTTTAACATAAGGTAACAATACAGAATAAATACTTTTTATAATAGATAAGAAAGAATTATATTGTTCTCTTTCAGAAAAGGAAACTACATCAAATACTTCTTTTTCTTCTTCTTGTTTTGGAAGAACAAAAATCATTTTCTCCTTTGCTCTTGTAAGGGCTACATATAAAAGTCTGATTTTTTCTGATATTTCTTCTCTTTTTGTTCTTATCTTTAAAAGTGTCTTGAGAAAAGTATCTTTATAAGAATCCTCTACTTTCGGTAAAATAATTCCATACTGGTTATCATATAAAATTTTTTCTTTTAATTCACTCATATTAAATTTTGAAGAAAATCCTGCAAAATAACAAATTGGAAATTCTAATCCTTTAGATTTATGAATAGTCATAATTTTGCAACTATTATTGTCCTCATGAAACACATTAAACTTTAAATCATAATCTTCCTCAAATATCTGATTTAAATAAGGAACAAAATCATAGATTGTTTTTCCTTTTGATTCATAGCTTTGACATAATTGATATAAATACTCTTCACGTACTCGAAAAGAATGAACTCTCCCTATCGTTATTAATTTTTCTTCATAATGAAATTTATCCAAAACAAGTAAAAAATAACGACTAATATTCATAACATCCATGGAATCTAAAAGGCTACTTGCTTTTTGATATAATTCAGTCTCAAAATACTTATTAGAAATATAAATATCATATATTTCACTATCAGGCATTGAAAATAAAAAACTACGACAAAGAGAAACAAAAGTATATCGAAATTCTAAATCAAAACGTTTTTCCTTCAAACAAAGTAAAAAACGAAATAAATTTTTAATAACTAAAATGTCTTCATCTTTCTTTAAAGACTCTTCTTTTAATACAGAAAGAGGAATATGCAAATATTCAAATATTTTCTTATATAAATCGAAATCTCGACTTTTTTCAAGTAAAATAACAAAATCTTTATATTCAATATCACGAAGTTTTTTTAAATCTTTATCAAATACTTGAAATCTACTATTCATTTTTTCAATAATATCATTCCCAATAATAAAAGCTTCTTCTTCAGGCAAAGATATTCTCCCTAATTTTTCTTTATCATAAGTCAAAATATCAAGATTATAATTTTGGTTTGTTGCCCCTTCACGAATAAACATTTCATTTCCAAATACCATTCTGTGACTTATCTTATAATCTGCTCCTCCTAAATGATCATCCATAACATAATCAAAAAGTAAATTAATATTATCCAGTACTTCTTCTCGAGAACGAAAATTTCTTAAAAGATCAATTTTCATTCCAAGATTTGTATCTCGATACGTATCATATTTATTTTTAAATAAATATGGATTTGCATTACGAAAACGGTAAATGGATTGTTTAATATCTCCAACCATATAAACATTATTTTTAGAAATTAAAGAAATAAACAACTCTTGAGTATCAGAAGTATCTTGATATTCATCAACTAATATTTCATGAAATTGAGTTCTTAAACTTTCCCGAACATCCCTATTTTCTTGAACAATTTGAATAGCAAAACGACTGATATCAGTAAAAGAAAATACTTCTTCCAAAGACTTATAAACATCTAATCTCTTATCAAATTCCCTTAATATTTCAACAAGACAAAAGACAGAGTTCTTCGTTGAAAGATATTCATTCTTCATTTCTTCAACAGATGAAAAAACGCAAAGATCTTTTATCGAACTAGCAATATCAAATACCTTCTTTTTTGCCTTTTTTGCATCATCATCTGTTCCTCTTGGTACCGAAATGCTTTTATAAAGGCAACCAGGAACAAAGTCATCATATGTTTTAGCACTCAAAAAACCTTTAAAATTGTTAAAAACTTTCTCTACAAAATCCCCATCAAAATAAAGTTCTAAAGATTTAATAGCCTCTTCAAGCAGTTTTTGCTTTTCAAGTAATAAATCAAGATATTCACCTAAAAGAACATTGACCTTTTGATTACTAAACTCTTCTAAAAAATAATTTTCTAAATACTTTGTCTTATCACATTTTAATTCTATCTTACGATACATATTTAAAATATATTCTTTTAGTTCTTTATCATCTTTTAAACAAAAGTCATGAATTAAATTCATAAATTTTTTTTGAGGGCTTAAATAATGTTCATCAAAAATCTCATCCAAAATCTCTCTTTTTTTCATATCAATAATAACTTCATCTGTAATTTGAATTTGATTTGTTATATTAAGCTTAGCATGATATTTTTTAACAATAGATAATGCAAAAGAATCAAATGTTGTGATATAAGCACTATCAATTAGGTCTTTTTCTCTCGCCAATTCTGGTGTTTTTAAAATTGTTTTACGAATTCGCTCTTTCATCTCAGCTGCTGCTGCATTTGTAAAAGTTAAAACCAGTAATTGATTAACATGAATTCCAGTAAGCAAAATCCGTTGTACTCTAGCCGTTAAAACAGCTGTTTTTCCACTACCAGCTCCAGCACTAACAATAATATTCATTCCCTCTGCATCTATCGCTTGTTGTTGTTCTGCAGTCCAGCCCATTAATTATCACCTCCTAAAAAAGATAAATCTTCTACTTTATCAAGATAAACCAAATTATCTTCCTTCATAAAGCATATATCTTTAAAAGAACAAAATTTACAAGAAATATTAGAAGATTCATAAACTTTAGGATCAATCTCAAAATTTGCTTGCAAAATAGAATCAACTTGATTATTAATATAATTTTTTGTATAAACCAAAAGTTTATATAATGTATCATTATTAAAAGTTTTACTATAATATCCAAAACCTTTTTCATCAGAGTACTTCATACTTTTAATCATTTTACTATCTTCATAAGTAGAATCAAATCTAGAAAGGATAGAAACATCATCGATAGAATAGCCATTAAGTAAATACTTATTTTTCTTCTCTTGTTCAAGTTTTAAACTCCAAGAAGGATAAGAAAACAAAATATTTTGATAATAAATTCCTGTAAAAATAGGATTATCAAATATTTTACCATAATGAATTAAATATAAATAAACAGGCAATTGCATATGAAGACCATATTTCATTGGTTCAATATGAGTATCAATGGAACCTGTTTTATAATCAACAATTGAAAAATAAGTATCTTCAACTTTTTTATAATACATGATTTTATCAATATATCCAACAAACTTAACAGAAATATCTTTATCAAGCATAACTTCAACTTTCTTTTCATAATAAGAAGAATCATACCCAGTTAATAAATCTTGTTCTTTTAAGACACAAATAAATTCTAATAATTCTTTTTTTATTCGAACAAGTAATAACTTCTCTTTCATAGACAAATCTCTCGTTTCCAAATAATGAGAATATTCTTTTTCAAAATCAAATCCTGTTTTTTTATATAAAGAAAGTATTTTATGATACAGCAAACCAACAAACGACGCAAAGCTATCATTAAAGTCATCTAATTTTAAGACATATTTAAGGTAATATTGAAATTTACATTCATTATAACTATTTAAAGAAGTATAAGATAATTGCAATGGATATGGTAAATTCTTTAAATAAACATCTTGTACTATTCCCGTAAAACGATTGGAATAAGTTCGATAAGGAATTTTGTAATGGGTATTTAACTCTTCTAAAAACTCTTGTTTTTCCCCATATAATTGAAATACATCTAACTTTTCAGCAAGTCTTAGTTGATTATAAAAATGAGAATAAGAATAAGTATCATTATTGAAATGAATAACTTCCATTTGAAATTCATCAATTAGACTAGAAGGATAAAATCTAGAAAATGGTGTTGTTAACTTATAAGATAAATATAAATTCTTTATTCTAGATAATAAATACAAAATAGTATTCTTTTGTCTCACATTTAACTGAACACTAGAATACATATCTAATTCCTCCTTATCTAAATCTGTTAAATACTCTGTATCTGTATAATTTTTAGGTAAAGAATTTTGATTAAATCCAACAACAAATACATACTCTTCATCAGTAAATGTAGTAGAAAATAAATCTTTTATTTGAACAGCTTTCTTTAATTTTTGATTTGGAAGAAAAGTATGCTTTAACTTATCAATAAGAATTGTTTTATAAATTGGATCATCTTTATCAAAAATAGATAAATCCCCCAAAATAGAAATTAATTTTTTATGGATAACACTTTTTCTAGAATCTTCCAAATCAAATTCCTCAGTACTTAAAAAATCAGAAACAACTTTAGTTCCATAAATGGAATTCTGATATGGAATCATAACTGGAATATGATAATAAGAAAAAAGTTTTTCTATTGTATAATAGTAATCACTAGAAACGTTACATAAAGATATTTTATCAAGTAAAACTCCTTCATTGATTAACTTAACAATTTCACAACAAACAAAATTGATTTCATCTTCCATAGAAGAAAACTCATAAATAGAAGAAGTAAAAGATACTTTAGGTATTTTTCTTTTTAAGGAAAGTGCTTTTTCTTCATACAAATCCAAATCATAATAGTGATAAACATCTACTTCTCTTTTGGATAAAAAAGAAGAAAATAAATTAGAATAATGAAGATAATTATTTTCTACCAAATCACTTTTTATTTCCTTTAAAAATTGAAGTTTTGTAGAAATATAATCTCTTTCTACATCAATAACATATAATGATTTCAATACAGCTTTAGCAACATCTATGTGAAAAGAGTATTTCTTCATCAAATAAAATAAGGCTGAATCATCATAAGAGAAAAAATAGTGACTCATATATTCTTCTTTTGTCATAAATCGATATAAATGAAGACTATTTTTTCCTTCAGCTTTTCTTAAAATTCTCATTTTCTCATCATTTGGACACACTATAATTTTCTCTTTCATATAATCACCACTATCTTATTATACCAAAGAAAAAAGCCAACACAAGATTGCTTTTTACCTTTTGCAGCTTAATTTATTAGTAGAGCTACTTTTTATATATAAGTTATTTTTCTCAACTAGACTACTACTATTAAAAAATCAATAAAAAAAACAGATTTATTCTGCTTCTTCTTTAACTACTGCTACTTTTCCCTTGTAGCTACCACATTTTGAACAAACTCTATGTGGTTTAATCATTTCCCCACAACTTGGACATTTGCTCATTCCAGGAATTTCCATAGCATTATGACTTCTTCTCATTCTCTTTCTAGTTTTAGAAACTTTCCGGAAAGGAACTGCAAACAATTGAATATCTAATTTCATAATTCTCACTCCTCTTCAAAATCTTTTAATAAATCACTAAATGGATTATTGCTATTTTTATATTCATCTTCATGAATCAATTTCCAGCCATCCCCATGAAATTTACTAATATCTTTAACCTTAGTAAAATACAAAGGAACTTCCAGTACAATATTTTCCCACAAAAACAGTAAAATATCAAGAGTATTTTTGTTTTTTATACAATTTTTAGGTAAAAAATCACAATATTGTATTTTAAATGGATAATGAATTTCTTCTAAAGAAATAGAATCTGCAATTATCATCATCCCTTGGATAGTGCATTCAATATAGTCTTCAAATTCAAACATTTCATTTTCTCTTCTAAAAATATTACCAATTATATGAACAGCATCCAATTTCAAAATATCTGTATTTTCATAATAATTAGCAGGAAGAGAATACATATCATCAATAGAAACAGAATCAACTGCTAAAGAATGCAATAAACTTAAATCTATTCCCATAATAACCTCAACAATTATTTATTAGATACTGCTTCATCAGTAACTAACATTTCACCATGATAATACATATTAATTCCCATCGGTAAAGAACAATCTTGCCTTATCCAAATACGAATAGCAATATTCGTCTTACCCAACGCCTCAATAGTATCTTCTAATAAAATTCCGTCTTCAACTTCATTTAAATTATAAATTTTGTTATCATTCTTATTAACTTTAATAGAAACACGCAAATCATCCTTAGGGATTAACCGATCTTCTTCTTCTGGTAAAATAGCCTTTAAATCATCCTGCAACTTTATTTTGTAATCTACTTTTTCAGTTAAATTATTTTTAATAGAAATAAGATAAGCATTAGAAGATAAACCTACAGAATCTGTAACAGGGGTGACTTTAGAAAGAGTAATTTTATTACCTGTTTCTTCATAATAAGTAACATCCAAAAAATCAGAATTAAAATCAACACTTCTAACTTTTTGAAATTTATAATAAATATAGTGTGTTGAAATAACAACTAAAAAAAGAATAAAGAAAATATAAATAACATTACGAATCATCTCTTGTCTTCTTATATTTTTATACATTTTAGACACCTCATCAATAATAATAGTATTTTACAAAGAAAAATTAAAGAAAAATGAAAAAAAAGCTTCTCCTTTTACATTTATTTACACATAAAAGAAAGCACTTGATAAACACATTCAAGGTCCTCACAATTAACAATAAAGCGTGTTGAATGACAAAAACGCAATCCCAAAATTCCAGACTTTTCTTCTAACTCATGCCCTTGTAGCCCAGCCCATTCTTCCGGAAAATCCATTCTTGCCGTATAATCTTCAACAGATTTAGGAACTGTCTTAATAGCATAACCTCCACGGTTAGAAGGAAATACGACAAATAAAATATTTTTAGTCTTTTCATGTTTTAATAGCACTTCTTCATAAGGTAAGTATTCTTCCAAAACAAGATATTTACTATTCTCATTTATGGAATCTAATATATTCATTACTTTTTTATCAGAAATTACTTTTCCATTAATAGATAAAAGTTCTTCTTCCAATATCATTTTTGCTAAAGAAACCGCTTTTAAAAACTGTTCATTTTCATTCTCATTTGAATCAAAACTAGGATTAAAAATTTTAATAATATTAGGTAATGTTTTTACTTTACAAAGAGCTTCTATCTTAGGAAAAACACCATTATCATCAGCATCAATTCCTTCAATAATATCTTTATCAACTCCAACAAACAGCTCTTCAACATTAGAAAAACCTTCTTGAATTAAAAAGTTCCTACCAAAATCTTTCCAAAGAAGTCCAATAGAACTGTAGGGAATACCATTATCTCTTTTTAATGCACCAATTTGATGATGATCATACTTACCACGCCCAACATCATAGATAAACACATCTTTTGAAATAGTATTGGGATTAATGGAACTAGTACGAAAAACCCGCACATCTTTTAAATACATCTCCAAAAAAGCAGTAGCAAAAACATCATCGGCATGCATAGTACCATTATGTGTAATACAATTAGCATCTTCTTTCTTTTCGACTATTTTTATCATGTCTTAATCATCCCTTCTAGCAATTGCAATTAATCGTAAAATTTCCAAAATAGCAGTAGCAACAGAAGCTACATATGTTAAAGCTGCTGCAGTTAACATCTTTCGACAATAAGGTAATTCTTTCTCTTCAACTATTTCTAAATCAACAATTTTCTTTAATGCTCTATTAGAAGCATTAAATTCCACTGGAAGAGTTACTATTTGAAAAAATAAAATGATAGCTTCCAAAGCAATACCAATCCATAGAAGTTTTAATAAAGACGCAAAAATACTTATCATAATAATAATATAACCAGCCCGTGACGCAATATTAACAAAAGGAACCAATCGGTGACGAAGTCTCAAAAAAGAATATCCTTCTTTATCCTGAATAGCATGTCCACATTCATGAGATGCTACTGAAATAGCTGCCAAAGACTCCCCATTATAAATATCGTGGGACAAATTAACTACTTTCTTTTGTGGATCATAATGATCTGTCAAGATTCCATCTACTTCTTGAACTTTTACACTTTTCAATCCATTAGCATTCAATATCTTCCTTGCAGTATCACTCCCACTCATAGCTAATTTCGATTTTATTTTTTTTGTTCTTCGATAGGTACTATTAATATAAGATTGAGAACCTAATGTAAGTATAAGAGAAATTAATAATATAAAATAATACCCTAATCCACTAGATAAAAAATCCATTAAAATCATCCTTTCAAATTTACTTCAACAAATAAATTTATAATTATTCCATTTAATTATAACATAAAACAAAAAATATCATCACCTAAACTCTATATTTTTTTGCAATATTTTCAGCTGTTTTAACACCATCAATAGCAGCAGTCGTAATACCCCCGGCATAACCAGCTCCTTCACCACATGGATATATCCCCAAAACAGAAGAAACCCCCATCTCATCTCGCTCTATAATAATAGGAGAGCTAGTACGTGACTCAACACCAAATAAAATAGCATCTTCCCTATCAAAACCTTTAATTTTAGTACCAAAATAAGGAATAGCTTCTTTTAAAGAATTTAAAATAGCAGGAGGAAACAATTCATTCAAATCAGAAAAAGAATAATGTCCTTTTACATCAGGAATAAACTCCCCAAAAGATGTGCTCCGAGTATTCAAAACAAAATCTTTATAAAGCTGCGCAGGAATATTCCCAGCTCCCAAAGAATAAGCTTTCTCTTCTAATCTTCTTTGAAATTCAACACCAGCAAAAACACCCTCACCAAAATCATCCTTCGTAACAGAAACAACAATAGCACTATTAGCGCTTTTAGAATCTCTTTTATAATGACTCATCCCATTAATTGCAAGTCTACCTTTTTCAGAAGAAGCATTAACAACAAATCCACCAGGACACATGCAAAAAGAATAAACTCCTCGTCCATTACTAGCTTGATAAGTTAATTTATAATTTGCTGGAGGGAGTAACTTATACTTATCACCATATTGACTTTTATTAATTATTTCTTGAGGATGAACAATACGAACTCCTACGGCAAAATTCTTAGATTTCATAGATAAACCTTTTTCATATAACATTGAAAATGTATCCCTGGCAGAATGCCCTAGTGCTAAAACTAAAACGTCACAAGGAATTTTTTTATTATGACTAACTTCTATTTCTTGAAGTTTATTATTAGAAACAATAATATCAGTAAGTGTCGTTAAATAATGAAATTCTCCCCCCATAGAAATAATCTTATTACGAATATTGACAATAACATTTCTTAAAACATCTGTTCCAATATGAGGATTTGCTAAATATATGATTTCTTCTGGGGCACCATTTTCTACAAATATTTCAAAGATCCTTCTTCCTCGAAAAGCTCTATCTTTAACTAAAGTATTTAGTTTTCCATCTGAAAAAGTCCCTGCTCCACCTTCTCCAAACTGAATATTAGAATCGATATTGAGCCTATTAGTCTCAAAGAAATGCTCAACAGTCTGGATTCTCTCTTCCATTTTTTCTCCTCGTTCTAAAATAATAGGACGAAAACCGGCTTCCGCCAAAAAATAAGCACAAAAAAGCCCCGCAGGTCCACTTCCTACAATAACGACCCTATTTTTAAGAGTTTCTTTGCCAGTAACTTTAAAACTGTACTTTGACGGAGAAACGGGAAAAACATCAAAATCCCGAACACGCCTCAAAACTTGTTCTTCGTGAAAAACGTCTACATCAAATTCATAAACAAAATGAATCAATTCTTTTTTTCTCGCATCAATCGATTTTTTAACAATTTGATAACTTTTTATTTCATCAATGGATACTTTTAATTTCTGAGAAATTTTATGAATCCATTTTTCCTCACAATCCTTTTCAATAGGAACTTTTATTTGTCTTACTCTAATCATTACTACCACCTATACTTTTTCCTGCAAGCATTCCTGTTATCCAACAAGTAGTTAAATTATATCCTCCACACTTTCCGTTCATATCAATTAATTCACCAATAACATAAAGACCCGGAATTTTTTTAGACTCCATCGTCTTAGCATTAATTTCACTAAGTTTAACTCCCCCATTACACACTTGAGAAAAATCAAATCCCTTTGTACCACAAACTGAAACAGCAAAACTTCTTAAAGTTTTGCAAACCATAAGTTTTTCTTCATTCGTAAGAGCTTGGTAATAAACATTTCGAGAAAGACCACATCTTTTTAAAATAATTGGTACTAATTTATAATTTAAAAATCCTTCTAATAAATTTCCCAAATTCTTTTCAGGATGCCTTTTACTATACTGATGCATCCACGGACTAATTAAAGTTTTAATAAAAGGAACAAAATTAATTTTTACAACTTCATTTCTTTTCAAAAATAATCCTCTACTAATGATATGCGTCAAATTAAAAGTACAAATACCACTAATACCATAAGAAGTAAGTTGGATTTCTCCTGTTTCCCTTGCAACAAAATGTCCATCTTCAAATAATTCTAACTCCACATCAGTCCGTACTCCATCCCATTCCTTAATAGGGTTTTGAATAATTAAAGGAACAAGCGCTGGAACAGGTTCAACAATTGAATGTGAGAATTTTTTTAAAAAGGTATAGCCCATTCCATCACTTCCCGTCTTAGAATAGGCAACAGATCCTGTAGCAAGAATCAATTTATCAAATTTATAACTAACATCAGTGCAAGTAACAAAAAAAGATTTCTTCTTTTTTTGAATATCTGTAACAAGAGAGTTGCAAATAATTTTAACGCCTTTCCTTTCTGCTTCATCAACCAAAGCCTTTTGTATAGTGCTAGCCTGATTTGAAAAAGGATAATAGCAACCATTTTTTATCTTAGGAACAATTCCTAAAAAATCAAAAAATTCTTTTGCTTTTTCAATATTATTACTTGAAATAATACTAGACACAATTCCCATATCTTCACTGTAATAGCAATCATTTCCATACACTTCATTAAAATAATTACATTTACCATTCCCAGTCATTAATAATTTCTTCAAAGGTTTACTATTTCTTTCTAAAATAATAACTTCATTATCATCTTTTTTAGCAAAAATACCAGCCACGAGCCCACTAGGTCCACCACCAATAATACCTATTTTTTTCATACATGTTCCTCCAACACACTAATTATAACAAATAAAAGAAAAAAAATTAATAATTGAGAAATTAAAAAAAATATACTATACTAAAATTAGGTGAAATAAATGAAAAAGAATAAAAGAATAAAAGTAAAAAAGAAAAAAGAACTGTTTATATTAGGAATCATCTCCATAGGAATAATTTGCATACTTCTAGCACTAATAATAAACGAAAAAAAGAATTTAAAAAATATCAAAGCAAATTATAGTCAATATGTAATAACAACAAGCAAAACAGCCATATATAACAAAAAAAAGAAAAAAATTGGCATATTAGAAAAGAACGTTTCTCTAGAACTTACAAAAATAGATTCTCAAACCTATAAAAGTAAATATTTTCAAATAAAAGATACAGATTATTATATTTTGTGTAACAATATAAAAAAAGCAGAAAAAAAAGTAAAAAAGAAGTCTGAATCAAATTACTTAGTTTTTAACCAAAACATCAAAACAAGTAAAAAAATAACCCTTTATCAAAATAAGAAAAAAAGAATAACTCTATATAATGGTATAAATACTCCAATTGAATACCAAGATAGTAAAAATTACTACATTTCCTTCTTAAAAGAAATATATGCCACTCCCAAAAGCTCCAAATTAAAAACGATAAAAAAAGAAAACACTTCTGAAAAAGAAGCCCAAAAAATTGCAGTATTAGAATATCAAACTATCCAAAATTCTTGCAGTGGCTACAACTGCATAAATGATACAATTATAAAAGATCAAATAACAAAATTACTTGAAAATGATTATCACTTTATCACATTAAAAGAATATGAAAACTATTTAAACAATAATATCCATCTAAAAGAAAAATCACTTTTAATAACAGTTAGTGAAGATAATGATTATAAAAAGAAAATAATCGAAGAATTAAAAATACCTATAGAAAAACCAATTTCTGAGGAAAATCAAAAGATAAAAAAATACCAAATAAAAAGTTATACTACAACAGATAACATTTTAAAAATGGCCAATAAAGAAGAAGTAGTTGAAGAAAAACCACAAATAAATAATCAAGGCATCGCTGTATTAAATTATCATTTCTTCTACGACGCCAAAACAGAAAGTTGTAATGAATCTATTTGCTTGGATACAGCAATATTTAGAGAACATTTAAATTACTTAAAAGAAAATAATTATAAGACACTTACCATGGAAGAATTCAAACGTTGGATGTATGGAGAAATAGAGCTTCCTGAAAAATCAATACTAATCACAATTGATGATGGAGCTTTTGGTACTGGAAAACACAACGGCAATAAGCTAATACCAATGCTTGAAGAATTCCAAATGAATGCCACCTTATTTTTAATAGCTGGCTGGTGGGATATAAAAAATTATTCTTCACCATATTTAACAATTCAATCACATACTTTTGATATGCATCAATATGGTTCTTGCGGAAAAGGACAAATTAATTGTGCTACCTTAGAAGAAGCTAAAACAGATTTGCAAAAATCATTAGATATCATTGGTAATAGCGACTCATTCTGTTTTCCATTTTATGCCTATAGCGAAACCTCATTGCAAGCAGTAAAAGAAGTAGGTTTCAAAATGTCTTTTGTAGG
>AUXO013569459.1_pt1 | contig 13872 bp, 13 predicted proteins | sample 768731 | NCBI WGS metagenome assembly AUXO01 (sample SAMN02715735, study PRJNA202380) | gut metagenome | biome: sheep rumen | host: Ovis aries | place: New Zealand: Palmerston North | reverse complement strand
TGACCGATCCGGGAATCGAACCCGGGATTCCGCCGTGAGAGGGCGACGTCTTAACCGCTTGACCAATCGGCCAACATCAATATAATACCATAAAATCACAAAAAATATCAACTATAAATATCCATTTTGTAAAAATATACGTAAAAATATAATAGAAAATATTGTATTTTTTTGAGAAAATGGTATAATTAATGTGTCAAGGAGCGAGAAATCGCTCCTTAAGTTTTTGTTATAAAATAATTATATTTGAGGGGATACCTCGAAAGGAAAATTATGAATAAACAATTAAAAGATGCACTTGATGCTTTGGAAAAGGAGAAGAACATTGATAAAAAGGTAATTCTTAAAGCGATAAAAGAATCACTTGAAAATGCTTATAGGAACTTTCTTATAAGACAGGCAAATGCAAAAGGCGATAAATTTTTTGTCAGTATGCTTAAGAATGATCAAGATTATATAGTAGTTGTTATTGATGAAGATAGCTATGAATATGAGACGTTTTTAAGTAAAGAAGTTATACCAGATGACCTTGAAGTTATAAATGATTTAACTGAAATTAAGTTAAGCGAAGCAAGAAAGTATGATGAGAATTGCCAAGTTGAAGATAGGGTTTATGTAGAAGCAAAAGACCATGATCTTGGACATATAGTAACGCAAAACTGTAAAGGACTCATCATCCAGAAACTTCGTGAGCAGGAAAAGAATTCACTTTATAATGAATTTAAAGAAAAAGTAGGAAGTGTAGTCACAGGAACAGTTGGACGAAGACTTAAAAATGCAGTTAATATAAATTTAGGTCGTACAGATGCTATACTACTTGACTCCGACAAAATTAGAAATGAAAAGTTAGAGTTTAATGATAGAGTTAAAGTATATGTACAGGAAGTTACAGAGACATCAAGAGGACCTAAAATCAAAGTATCGAGAACTGACCCAAATTTTGTAAAAAAATTATTTGAACAAGAAGTATCTGAGATAAAAGATGGGACAGTAGTTATAAAATCAATAGCAAGAGAAGCAGGTTCAAGAACGAAAATAGCAGTATATTCATATAACCCTGATGTGGATGCAGTTGGATCATGTCTTGGAGTAAATAGTATAAGGGTAAATGCTGTAGTTGATGAACTTAGAGGCGAAAAGATAGATATTGTAAATTGGAGTGATGATATAAGTAACTTTATAGGCAATGCATTATCTCCTGCAAAGTTTACATTTATTGCAGCCAAAGATGATACTAAATCAGCACAAGTAGTTGTCCCAGATAATCAATTATCTCTCGCAATAGGCAAAGAAGGGCAAAATGCTCGACTTGCAGCAAAATTGACTGATTATAAGATTGATATAAAATCAGAGTCACAAGCTGTAGAACTTGGCTTATATGATATTTATGGCGTTGAATATGATCATAGTAAGTTTAAAAATGTAAAGTCAAAAGAAACCGAAGGTGATGATGCAAGTGAAAATGCAGAAAAATCTTCTGATGAAAGCATAGTTACTGAGTCTAGTGAAACGAACATAGTTGAAGGAGCAGATAATGACAATTAAAGAAAAACTTGTAAGTGCAAAAATTGATGTATTGAAAAATAAAGCACTTGTTGAAGACATAAAAAAGGCACTCACTAAAGCCGGAGAGAACGCTTCAAAAATAACCAATAAGCTTACATCAAGTGGCGAAAAGGTTATTGATGACTTTTTGTTGTCTAAAAATATTAGTAAACCAAGTAAACAAGTGTTGAGGCCAGGGACTATAAAGAGGGAAGAATCTAAAGAAGAAAAGAATGTTTTAGATAGTATGAAACTTGATGAAAGTAACATATCAAAGTCGCAAGTTGATTCTGAAACATCAAAAACTAAAGATAATAAATTAAATAATAGCAGCTCAAATTCAAAAATTACTATTAGTATAGGTGGTAGTGTAAGTACTGTAGTAAAAGGTGGAAGTTCTTCGCCAAATGGGCGCCCGCTTCCAGAGTCAACTTTAAATGAGATAAATAGAAAAAAGGCTGAAGCTATAGCTAAAAAGAATAAAGCAGATAAAGGTGACAATCAAAAAGTAAATGTCACAGTAAAAAATAAAGATAATCAAAAAGAACAAAATAGACAAAAGCCTCAAGGAAAGAATAGTTTTTCTAAAGACAATACGCAGTTTAAGCCAAAGAAACCTCAAGGAAGTGCGATAAAAACAATCTTCAATCAGGGTGCTGCAACTATTGCTAAAGGGACCAACAATAAATTTGGTGGTAAAATCCAGACAGCAAAAAAATACGATAAAGAAAATACAAAAAAGCAAAAGCAAAAACTTTTTAAAGATAAGTCAAATAAATATTCATCAAATCTTGTAAATGTTGACTATGAAAATGAAAATGTACGTAGTGGCATAAGAAAAGTTGGTGCCTTTGTAAAACCTGTAGCTAAAGAAGAAAAACCACTTGATGACATAAAGTCAATAGTGATACCAGAAGTTGTATCTATAAAAGATCTTGCTTCAAAACTAAGACTGCAACCATCAATTATAGTTAAAAAACTATTCTTGACAGGAAAAATTGTCAATGTCAATACTGAACTCACTTACGAAGAAGCAGAAAACATAGCTCTTGAATATGATATTTTGTGCGAAAAAGAAATAAAAGTAGATGTTATAGCTGAACTTCTTAAAGAAGATGCTGAAGATGAAAGCCAACTTGTGACACGTCCACCAGTTGTTGTCGTTATGGGACATGTCGATCATGGTAAGACATCTATTCTTGATACAATAAGAAATACAAATGTTATTGCAAAAGAAGCAGGTGGTATCACTCAACACATTGGTGCATATCAAGTGAAAATTAAAGATAGACTTATTACATTTCTTGATACACCAGGACATGAGGCATTTACAGCGATGAGACTTCGTGGTGCAAAGTCTACAGATATAGCAATACTTGTTGTTGCAGCTGATGATGGTGTAAAACCACAAACTATAGAAGCGATAAATCATGCAAAAGCAGCAAATGTAGAAATTATAGTCGCTATCAATAAAATTGATAAACCAGAAGCGAATGTAGAAAGAGTAAAGCAACAATTATCAGAGTATGAACTTGTGCCTGCTGATTGGGGCGGACAGACTACATACTGTGAAGTATCTGCGAAGAAAAATATAGGTATAGACAATCTTCTTGAGATGATACTTCTTACAGCAGATGTCATGGACTTAAAGGCAAATCCAAATAGAAAAGCAAGAGGAATAGTTATAGAAAGTTTACTTGATAAAGGTAAAGGCCCTGTTGCAAGAATTTTAGTGCAAAAAGGTACACTTCATATTGGCGACTATGTAGCGATGGGCAAAAGCTTTGGTAAAGTGCGCGCTATGACTGATGCCAATGGAATCAGACTTAAAGAGGCAATGCCATCTACACCAGTTGAAATCTTAGGACTTAATGATGTACCTCAAGCTGGTGATACATTCCTTTGCTTTGATAATGAAAAAGAAGCAAGAGCATTCTCTGAGACATTTGTAGCAGAAAATAAAATAAAACTTGTAGAAGAGAGTAAGCATAAAGTAACTCTTGATGCATTATTTGATCAGATTAAAGCAGGAGAATTAAAAGAATTGAACATTGTGCTTAAGGCTGATGTCGCTGGATCATCTGAAGCAATAAAAAATAGTCTTGAAAAACTTTCTAATGATGAAGTTGTAGTTAAAGTCATTCATGAAGGTGTTGGCAATATCAATGAGTCTGATGTAACTCTCGCTAGTGCATCAAATGCAATAATTATAGGATTCAATGTAAAACCTGAGCAAAATACAAAGTCAATAATTGAACGTGAGAAAGTAGATTTAAGACTTTATAATATAATTTATAATGCTATTGATGATGTTGAAAAAGCTATGAAGGGTATGCTTGCACCAGTTTATGAAGAAAAGATAATTGGTCATGCTACAATAAGACAGATATTTAAAGCATCAAGTGTCGGGAATATTGCAGGTTCATATGTCAATGATGGAGAGATAAGGAGAAATGCTAAAGTAAGAGTGAAACGTGAAGACAGTGTAGTCTATGATGGCAATATTCTATCATTAAAACGCTTTAAAGACGAAGTGAAAGAAGTGAAAGCTGGATTTGAGTGTGGTATTGTTATAGAGGGCTTTTCTGACTACAATGTTGATGATGTGCTTGAAGCTTATGTTGTTGAAGAAAAAAAACTAAGTTATGAAGATTAAAAGACAAAAACCATATAAATACGATAGGATAGTATCGGAAGTTGAGAGAATTATCACTGAAGTTATCGACTATGAAATTAGTGATCCAAGAGTTACAAGTAATTGTACTGTGACAGGAATTTTACTATCTAAAGACTATTCTTATTGTAAGGTATATGTAGAAATACTTGGTGATGATGAGAAAAACGTTTTAGAAGGGCTTAAAAATTCAAGTGGGTATATAAGACATATTATAAGAGATCAGCTTGATCTGAGAAAAGTGCCAGAGCTTGTATTTATTAAAGATGATACAAAAGAAAAGGCAAAAAGAATTGAAGAATTGCTTGAACAAATCAAATAATTGATACTATATCACTAACGTTGCACTTTAATATCTTGCAAAGTTCATCAAGTGATTTTAGAGTTATACTTTCGTTGTTTCTAATTCTTTGTATAGTGCCTGCTGGGATAAAAAAATCATTGATCAACTGGTATTGTGAAATTTTTCTTTTATCAATTGTTTTATAAAAAGGTGTATAGCTAATCATGATTATTATTTTATCATAAGTGAGGAGAAATGTTTCATAATTTGTTTTCGCCAATTATTATAATAATGCTTATTTTACTTTTTACTATTATTATAATTTTTATACGCTCTTATATTGAATGCAAAACTTATAAAATTGATAAGATTAGTATTAAAAACAGTAAAAATGATAAAAGAATTCGACTAATCTTTATAACAGATTTTCACAATAAAAGCTTTGATGATAATTATGAGAAAATTATAAGTGACATAAAAAACTTAAATCCAGATTATATAATTTTAGGCGGCGATTTTATTGATTATTCAGCATTTAATAGCACTTTTGGAAATGTTAGATATAAAAATACAATTAAGCTTATAGAAAAATTATCAAGAAGTTTTGATTATAATATTAAAAACACTAATTATAATTTGAAGCAAATATTATTTTCGTATGGCAATCATGAACTAAGGTTTATTGATAAATGCAAAAATAATGATGATAAAGCAATTTTACATGAACTCTTTGATACATTAAAAAAAGCAAATATAACTATACTTGACAACTCATCTTATGAATTATCAAACTGTGCTTATATTTATGGCTTATCATTATATGATGGATATTATCATAATATATTTAGCAAAAATAAAAATATAGATAAGATATCAAATGATTTGATAGATGATAAGCTTGGGGGCATAGATCAAAGAAAGTTTAATATAGTATTGTTCCATAAGCCTGATTATGTGGAAGACCTAATTAACTATGGATTTGACTTGGTTTTGTCTGGCCATAATCATGGAGGATTAATAAAACTTACAAATTCTAAAAGTTTGATTTCTCCTGATTTTAAACTTTTTCCGAAGTATTCAGCTGGATTATATAAAGTGGGAAGTGGACATGCCATAGTTTCGTGTGGATTAGGAGAACATTTTATAAAAATAAGGGTAAATAACAAACCTACATTGTATGTAATTGATATATTATAAATATGGAAAAAATTAATTATAAATTAGAAAAATATGAAGGCTCGCTTGATTTATTACTTCATCTTATAGAGAAAAATAGAATTGATATATTTGATATACCAATTGCCCTAATCACAGAACAGTATCTTGATTATGTGTCAAAGATGCAAGAAGCCAATATGGATATATCATCTGATTTTCTGGTGATGGCATCGACATTACTTGAGATAAAATCACGAATGTTGCTTCCGCTTGTTAAAAATGATGAGGGAGAAGAAATAGACCCAAGACAAGATCTTGTAGAGAGACTACTTGAATATAAAAAGTATAAAAATCTCGGGATAGAGTTATCTGATTATGAAGATTCTGCTCCAGAGTATATGCTTAAACCTCCTACAATACCAGGTGATGTAAAATCATATATACCAAGTATAGACTATGATGACCTTTTACATGGCATAGATGTCAATAAATTAAATGAAGTATTAACTGAAGTGCTTAGAAGAAAAAGAGATTCTATTGATGCTATGAGGGCCAATTTCGGTAAGATAGAGAAAGAGAAAGTACCACTTAAAGATACAATTTTATATGTTATTAAATATGCAAATTTAAATAAAAGATTTGATTTTGAAAATTTACTTGATGAGCAAACTGATAAAACACATGTCATTGTTACATTTCTTGCAATTTTGGAACTTGTCAAAGTTGGAAGAATAAAAGTATATCAAGAAACCAATTTTTCTAAGATTAAAATCGAAGTGGTAGAGGGTGCCACCGGTTTTGTTGACTTTAATACTCTGGAGGATGATTAGTATGGGAAATGAATTGAGCTCGAGTGCGAATTCATATTCGTTACTTGAGCAAGAAAATATCGTTGAATCCATATTGTTTATGATGGGAGAATCTGTATCTGTTGATACGCTAGCAACTGCTATCGAATCTACTGTTGATGTTGCAAAAGAAGCAGCTGAAAGGTTATACAATAAGTATCAGAATGAGTATCAAGACAGAGGTATGAAAGTCATCAAACTTGGAAGTAAGTATCAAATGGTTTCTAATAACAAGTATTTTAAGAATCTTGTACTTGTTGCATCTCACCCTCAAAAACCCGTTATTACAGAATCAATTCTTGAGACATTATCAATTATCGCTTATAAACAACCAATATCAAAACCTGAGATCGAGCATATAAGAGGAGTAAAGTCTGATTATGCATGTAATAGACTTCTTGAATATGGCCTTATTGAAGAAAAAGGTCGACTTGAAACTGCAGGCAGACCTATACTATTTGGTACAACTGAAGAATTTATGCTTAGATTTGGTATAGAGTCACTTGATGATTTACCAATACTTGATGCTACAAAATTTGCAGAGATTGAAAGTGAAGTTGAGAAAGAACTTACAGAGACACTTGGTGAACCAGTGTTTATAAATAAAAATGAATATGCTGATACAAATGCAACAGACAATAATAGTGTAGTTGAAGGCGATGAGACAAAAGACAATGATAATAATATAGATAATAATGAAGTCTCGGAGGCGCCGCGATGAGTGAAAAAGGGGTTGCTAGGTTTTCTAAAATCAGTTTGGCAAGCTTTAGTAAGGATTATAAAGAAAATTTTCCACTTGGACAAAAATACGGACTAAATGATATGGAAATAACTGCAGTATATAATTCTATTAAACTACCAAATAGAGCAACCAAATATTCTGCAGGTTATGACATATATTGTCCAATTGATCTCGAAGTCAATGTAAATGAGACGATTTTAGTACCTACTGGACTTAGGTGCAAGATGGATGCTGATATAGTTCTTATGATTTATCCAAGATCATCACTTGGATTTAAATATCGTATGATGCTTGAAAATACAGTAGGCGTCATAGATAGTGATTATTATGATGCGAAAAATGAAGGCCATATAATGATAAAATTTACTAATCATGGCAGAGAGGCAATGAATATAAAGAAAGGCACGGCCTTTGCTCAAGGATTATTTACAAAATATTATCTAACTGTTGATGACAATGCCATAAAACATAGAGATGGTGGTATAGGAAGTACTGATGCGAAATAAAGTTTTGAATAAAATAATACTTTTTTCTATGATGCTTTTACTTTCTGCTTGTGCCAATAGAAAAATAAATCAATACAAGCTTTATGGTATTGACTATTTGGAAAATGGCAATTATGAAGAAGCTTTGAATTATTTTGATAATGCATTGAAGCTTGGAAACGGCGAAGTATCTGGGACACAGTATGATCTGTTAATGTATAAGGCAGAGTGCCTTTTTATGTTGAAAAGATATAGCGAGGCAAAAGGAATATATGATATTTTACTTAAAATTGATAAAAATAATAAAATGTATAATGAGCTCTATAATAATGTAGCATCAATAGTAAATCTTATAGAATTTAAAGAAGCAATCAATGCTGATGACATTGATCGCGCAGATATGTTACTGTCAGAACTTATAAGACTTGGTTTTGAACATGAAAAATCCGTGATGTATAATCAAGGAGTTTTGTACGAGAAAAAAGGCGAATGGAAAAATGCTCAGAATACTTTTAATTATTATTTAAAACAATATCCAAATGATGAGGACGCACAACATGAAGTTGAATTTATAAGTGCGCAAATGTCAAATGTCAACTATTAGAGAAGAACTGGAAAAAATAGAAGAACAAACTTTATCGAAGTTTGCTACTTTATCTGTCAATAGTCTCGGCAGAGATAGGAAAGAGAAGGAATGTGATCTTCGGACTATATTTCAAAGGGACAGAGACAGGATAATTCATTGTAAGTCTTTTAGAAGGTTGAAACATAAAACTCAAGTATTTTTAATACCAGAAGGCGATCACTATAGGACAAGGCTTACACATACTCTTGAAGTAAGCCAGATTGCAAGAACTATTGCTAAATCATTGCGTCTTAATGAAGATCTCACTGAAGCAATTGCACTTGGTCATGATCTTGGCCATACACCTTTTGGACATGCAGGAGAATCAGTGCTTAATAATTTACTTCCAAAAGGTTTTGAGCATTGTGTAGAAAGTGTCCGCATTGTAGAAAAACTTGAAAGAAATGGTCAAGGACTAAATCTTACAAAAGAAGTGCGAGATGGGATACTTAATCACAGGACAAGTGGCAAACCAATGACTATGGAAGGTAAGGTAGTAAGAGTATCTGATAAAATTGCTTATGTAAATCACGATATAGATGATGCTATAAGTGCAAGAATTATGAAAGAAAGTGATCTGCCAGAGGAGATTACAAGTGTTATCGGTAATTCAGTAAGATCAAGAATTGATTTTTTAATTAAAAATATTGTATATACTTCATATAATAAAAATGACATATTGATGACTAAAGATGTTGCAAAAGCATTAAAGGCGCTTCGTGCTTGGCTCTTTGAAAACATATATAATAATAACAAAAAAGGAAATATTGCCAAAGCAGAAGAAAAAAAAGCGATGCTGGTAGTTGAAACTTTATATAAGCATTTTAGAAGAAATATAGATAAACTTCCAATTGAATATAAAAAACTTATCGATCAAGGTGATGATGTAAATCAAGTTGTAGCTGATTATATAGCAGGCATGACAGATGATTATGCTGTCAATATGTTTAAGGAATTATATATACCAATTGGCTGGAAGATAAAATGAAATACCAAGAAGCAAAAGAAGAAATTAAAGAAAGGATAAGTATCGTTGATGTTGTAAATAGATATGTACCACTAAAAAAAAGTGGTAGTAATTACATGGGTGTCTGTCCTTTTCACCCAGACAAAAATCCTTCAATGTCAGTGAGCGAAAGCAGAAAACGATTTAAATGTTTTGCTTGTGATAAAGGCGGAGATGTGTTCGCTTTCTTATCTGAATATCTTGGGATTACTTATTTTGAAGCAGTAAAAATGCTTGCAAAAGAAGCAAATATAGAAATTGACGCTGACTATAGCGACATAAGTTTTAAAAAACAGCAAGATGAAAAGAAACAAAAAGTCTTTAATGTAAATAAAGATGCCGCTAATTATTATTTTAGATCACTTTTTAGTGACGATGGAAAAGATGCTCTTAAGTATCTTATGCTAAAAAGAAAACTTACAAAAGAAACAATAAAGAAATTTGGACTTGGGTATTCGCCTAGAAACACTCGTGACTTGTATAATAAATTGAAAGAAAAAGGCCATGATGATGATGCGATACTAGCTTCAACTCTTTTCAACCTAAATGAGCAAAATGAAATTAATGGATATTTTTTTGACAGAATTATGTTTCCTGTGCTTGATGTATATAGAAATATTCTAGGTTTTCAAAGCAGATCACTAGACCCTGATGCCAAATATAGAAAGTATGTAAATTCAAAAGAAAACATTGCTTTTAAAAAAGAAAGTATACTTTTTGGATACAATTTTGCATTTCATTCAAAGTTTGATTACTATATAGTTTGTGAAGGTAATATGGATGTAATTACCCTTAATCAGGCAGGATATGATAATGCAGTTGCTTCTCAAGGAATTGCATTTACAGATAGACAGATTGATCTATTTAAAAGAAGACCTAAAAGTAAAAGAATATATCTATGTCAAGATACTGATTCTGCTGGGGTAACAGCAAAAAATAAATCTGCAGATGAACTTTCACGTTTTGGTTTTGAAACATACGCAATTGATCTTTATCCATTAAAAGATGTTGATGAATTCTTAAATGATATAAATTATGGACCCGATGAATTTGCGAAAAGACTCGCTAAACCAATACCAAGCATACTTTATTATGTAAGTACTGCTAAATATGGCTTGGATTTAAATAATCCATATGATTTAGAAAAATATCTAAAACTCATTGCAGTAAAGCTTGCAAGTATAGATAATAAAATTTTAAGAGAAAAATATGTTAAAGATGCAGCAATTCAAGAACACATTGATTCAAGTGAACTGAATGCTCTTGTAAATGATGTACTAAAAGGTAATTCAATTAAGACTAAAGTTATCAATAATAATTTTAAAAGTTCTGAAAATGAAAAAACTACAGAAAATAGTATAAATGATAATGCAGCTGAGAGAACATTCATCCGACTTGCATATGAAAATCAAGACTTTCATGATCAAATCACAAAAAGTGTAGCTATAGATGAAATTACTAATAAAGTATGTAGCTTTTTATATAAAAAATATCTTGACAATGTGAAATTTGATGAGATTTATGATTGCCTTGATGAGTTAAGCATTGAAGAAAAAAAATATGCTGAAATGATACTTGATCCAGATAAAACTTTTGATAATAGCAATATTGAAGACACAAAAATTGCATTAAATTCTATAATTCGAACTTTAAAGATTAACAATATAAAAACAAAAAGAACTGATGCTTCCATTGACGATATATTTAGAGATAATCAAACAATGCTTGATATAAAAGAAACAGTTTTTATAAAATGAGTTTATCTATTTCAAAAAGATTACAAAAGATAATAGACATGTGTGATCCTTGCGACTATATAGTAGATGTTGGGACAGATCATGGGAAAGTAGCCATAAGTATCGCCAATAAAAACATATCACATAGTGTTATAGCAATAGACAATAAAGTAGGACCGCTTAATGCATGTATGTTGAATGCAAAAAAGTATTTGAATGTTAATTCTGCAAAGTTTACCACACTACTTAGTGATGGCTTAGAAAAGCTTGATAAGAGCTATAAATGTGGAATCATCATTACAGGCATTGGCTACGATGCGATGAAGACTATAATTGCTAATGTAAATGAATACAACTATAAATACTTGATTTTGTCACCGCATACTAAAATTACTGAACTTATTAAATATCTTGATAGTATGGACATTGATGTAATTGAAGAAAATGGTGTGTATGATCATGACAAGTATTATTACATTATAAAAGGAATAAAAAGGAGTAAAACTTGAAAATAAAAGATATAATTAAGTTACTTGAAAGCACATATCCACTTGAATCAGCATTATCTTTCGACAATTCTGGTGCCAATATTGTTGATTCTGAAGAAAAAGTGAGAGGGGTTCTCGTCTGCCTTGACGTTACAAAAAATGCTATAAAGTATGCAATCGAAAATAATGTAAATCTGATTATATCTCATCACCCAATCATATTTGATGCGATTAAAAGCATCAATGATGATGTGTTATCTAAAAGGATTAAATTGCTTATTAAACATGACATTAGTGTATATAGTATGCATACCAATTTTGATTCAAATATTAAGCATGGCATGGGAAATGCAGTAATTAGTGAGCTTTTTACTAAAAAGTTTTTAATTAAAAATTTACCTTTTGATGTATATACAGTATCTAAAAAAAGATATGGAATTGGTAACTATATTGAATTTGCAAAGCCATTAAGCATTGAAAGTATCTGCGATTTGATTATAAAAAAATTAAATGTAAGTAGATCAAAACTTTCGTGCTATGATTTATCAAATAATAAAAATATAAAGACTGCAATTATTATGCCAGGTAGCGGTAGTAGTAATGTCGTTGATGTAATAAAGATAAAACCAGATTTATATGTTACTTCAGATTTGAAACATAATAATATAATTGATCTAGTAGATGCAGGAATCTCATATATTAATGCAACTCACTATGGAATCGAAAAAGTATTTGTTGGATATATGTATAAATTTTTACTTAAGCAGTTTAAAATTAATGTTTATAAATACTATGAGAAGTGTTTGTAAGGAGGTACAATGAACAGAGATCGTTTAGGACGTCTTGGATTTATACTTATTAGTGCTGGGTGTGCAATAGGTGTTGGTAATGTATGGAAGTTTCCTTGGATGGTAGGTCAATATGGCGGAGGAGCTTTTGTACTTTTATACATATTGTTTTTATTGATCCTTGGACTTCCAGTTATGACGATGGAGTTTTCTATAGGTAGAGCATCTCAAAAAAGTCCGATAAGTATGTATCAAGCAATAACTCCATCAAAAAAAGCATGGAGTATACATGGATTTCTATGTTTTGTGGGCAATGTTGTTCTTATGATGTTTTATACTGTAGTTGCTGGATGGCTTTTATATTATTTTTATTCTATGGCTGCTGGGAAATTTATAGGTCTTGATAGTGAGGGTATAGGCAATTACTTTGGCAACTTACTGAATAGTCCTACTATATTGGTTGGATATATGATTATAGTGTGCGTGCTTGGATTTTTTATATTGTCATTTACACTAAAATCTGGATTTGAACGTATAGCAAAAATCATGATGATTGCATTGATGATTATCATGGTTGCTATAGCTATCAATAGTTTATTACTTCCTGGTGCTAAAGAAGGAATGTCATTTTATCTAATACCTGATTTTTCTAAAATAAATGCTGAAGTAATAGTAGGAGCTATGAACCAATCATTTTTCACATTGAGCCTTGGTATAGGTGCTATGGCTATATTTGGAAGTTATATTGATAAAGAACGTACTCTTGCTGGAGAATCTATCAATGTAATAATACTTGATACATTTGTTGCGTTAGTCGCTGGAGTTATTATATTCCCTGCATGCTTTACATATAATGTAGAACCTGGAGCAGGACCATCTCTAATCTTTATTACGCTTCCAAATGTATTTATGAATATACCATTTGGTAGATTATGGGGAAGTTTATTCTTCTTATTTATGTCTTTTGCGGCATTTTCTACAGTGCTGGCTGTCTTTGAAAATATACTTGCATGTGTTAGAGAAATGACAAATTGGTCAAGGGTTAAGACTTCTTTTATATGCTCTATACTCATGATTATACTATCTATCCCATGTGCACTTGGCTTCAATATATGGTCTCATATTACTCCACTTGGAGAAGGCACTGGAATCATGGATCTTGAAGATTTTATAGTATCTAACTGCTTATTACCTCTTGGCTCACTAATTTATGTAATTTATTGTACATACAATTTTGGTTGGGGTTGGAATGGATTTATTAAAGAAGCAAATACAGGCAAGGGGCTTAAATTTAATAAGAATCTATATTTTTACTGTAAATATATATTGCCTATAATTATTCTTATTATATTTGCACTCGGTATTAAATCAATATTTTTTAAGTAATCATGATTATTAATATTTGACAAAATATAAAAATATGATACAATAATAAGAGTTTTTTGTGTCTGTAGCTCAGCTGGATAGAGCAACGGCCTTCTAAGCCGTGGGTCG
>AUXO011570271.1_pt1 | contig 13874 bp, 13 predicted proteins | sample 768731 | NCBI WGS metagenome assembly AUXO01 (sample SAMN02715735, study PRJNA202380) | gut metagenome | biome: sheep rumen | host: Ovis aries | place: New Zealand: Palmerston North | reverse complement strand
ATTTTCGGAAGAGAATATGACCTGACGGAAGAAATAATCGCAGACACAAGGTCAATGTGCGAAAAAGCGAAGTATCCGCCGGATAATGAGGATATTCTGAACATCATACTTGAAGAAACCGGCGCATATTTCAGCGGGAATAAAACCAAGGAAGAGGTCTGCGAAATAATACAGAGCAGAGTTCAACTTATGCTTGACGAGTAAATAAATCTGATTATTCTTTCCCTTCCTCAGAAAACAACGCGTACCGTAATAAATTCATACTCAATGTCTGTTTCTGAGCATATATTCCGCTGCACATTTCATCATTATATCCATGCTTTCTTTATTAGATACCGAATAAAGTAATGAATACTTGTCAATTCTAGGTTCTTTATCTATGCTATGCTCATCCGGAGTATATCCACCTAAAATTGTATCTAGGATTTTATAGACTTTATTTTCCATTCCTCCTAATCCTTCCACATTTTTTTCTCTATCTCAGCAAAACGGCGTACTACGATGCCATATATTCTTGCGTATCCAAAAAACAACCTAATGTTTATATCTTTTTGCCTAAGAGGAAGGTTTTTTGAATCCATTGAGTCTGCGCAGAGGAACCCATAGATTTCGCCATTCTCTTCCGGACTCCCAACCGGTACAACCATAGTGCAATTGTAATACTTAAACCAATCCGGATTAGAATTAAGATATTTATAATGCCCGTCCGTGTCTTTCTCTATTTTTCTTTGATACTCACGGAGATCGTTTACATAAAAGTAATTTTTCCCACCTTGATTAATATCTGCGCTTACTATACTGTTAAAATCCGAGTTTTCGATAATAGGAGTAGGGTTATATATGTTCGTGTTTTTTCTAACATCTGATGTGTTACTGCTTCTTGCTAACGTTACAGTACAATCCAATTTGGAATCCTTAATGATATCAGGTACTATCATTTTATAACTTAGGGCTATATTTCCATTTGCTGAGCAAAATATATTTATTACAGTAGACAACTTATCTAAAAAATCTATAGTATAAAGAACATAAGAAGAAATAAATTCTTCCTTTATTTTTCGCGATATTGAACAATCGCCGCAGTTCATCTCACTCTTTGAGCTTATTATTCTGTCATACTCTTCCATCTTCTCCATCTGTAATATGGTTATCCTGATAATCTCATTTAGTCCTTTTGCAGAAACTTCCATTTTATTTATAGCCGATGCTCGATATTTCAAGATTAATGTGAATGAAAAAACGATCCAGCCAGCTAGAGCAAGCACTCTTACAAATAAAGCATGATTATAGAAAAATTCAAATACTTGCTGCTTTTGAAAACTTTTTGCAAATCTAACTATGAAGCCAATTATAGTAATTAAACCAGAGATAAACCCTACAAAAAGTACAAGATGATTAAACCAAGCTTGCTCTTTTCCATTTAACCACTGAAGTATTCTTTTCATTCTTCTCCTTTCGATTTCAAGATTCCCTCGTTACGCAAATAGATTATTTAACTATATAAGTACATCGAGCAATTTCTATAGCATATAGTATTGATCATTCCTGATAATAAATCATGGATTCTCATCTAAATACAACTGCACTCTGCTCTGAATAATCCTGATCACATCATCGATTGACTTTTGTCCGGAAAAATAGGGTTGTACTTCTTCCTCGATTATCATCCTGACTGCCTTATCTGTCGGGGTGACAGGCCTGGACTGTTCTATCAGCCTGTATAATCTCTCAGCCTCATCCTTAGTAAGAGGGTATGTATGGTAAATATTGCTGGGGTCTGTGGATATCGTTCCGCCGTTAAGGGGCGTATCTTCCGATGACAGATACTCAATGTAATTTTGCAGCACGTTTTTATTCGACGGTATACCGTCTATACTCTGGCTTGCAAAGGGATCTGTTATCCACTTAAAGAAGGGTCTGTTAAGATAATACTCTATAAAGTCCCATGACGCTTCGGCGTTTTTGGTCCGGCTGCATATCGCTAGTGCGCTCTCGTTCGGCGATATACCTATTTCAGTGACCGATCCTTGCTCGATTTTCGGGAATCCGACAAATGCCGTGTTCCCTCCGTAATTAAGCTGCGCAAGATATTGCATTGCTTCGACATGATCCGTCCATATTATCCTGACTAATCCCTTATCCCTGTAAAAATTGTAAGCATCCTCATTTCCGGAGTATTTTTTTGCATATTCAAGGATCTTTCGGAACTCATCACAGTCAAACCCACATTTGCCCGTTTTTTCATCAATAAAAAAATCTATATTGTGATAGAGGCACAACTCAAGAATGGTTTCCCAGCCGCAGTTATCTACTATACCCTCATCGGGATGACCCTCATCAAGACTGATCAGGCTTGATACGGACCAATTCTCCGTATCCAGATACGATTCATCTGTAATAAGAGTTTTAAGATAAAAGCACCGGGGGATAGCCGCAACCTTTCCCTCATAAGAGCATATATCAAGGACATTACGGTCGTAATCGTCAGGTGAAAGCGTCCCGCTCTTTTCTATAAAGGGAGTCAGATCGTAAACATATCCCTTGTTTATCAGGCTTTCGACAGTGGGTGCATCCGTTCCGGAGGAATAATTAATAAAATATGTTATATCTATCAGATCGGGAGGATTTGATCCGGACATATCAAGCATCATACGGTTTATGGCATCACTTAACTTAACCTCATCCGTTTCGGTCATTTCAGCATAATCGACGATCTTTATTTTGTATTTATCCTGAGACCTGTTGTAGCTGTTCACGGCAGCAGCTATTCCTCCGAAATGATAAAGATTCGCCAGGATAAGCTCCTGCGGCTCTTCCCCACCGGAAGAATCCCTCTTTGATAAAATGATAAGCTCCGCACTGTTTGATGCATAATCATTTGATATCGCCATGATTTTTGAATCGGCATAACAGACAAAAGAAACACTGTTTCCGGTCACGTCTGCATCAGTCCATTTGCACAGTCCTGCAGCCTCACCTTTTTTCAGATCATATAAGGACAGCCCTTTGTCCGAATAGAGCATGACCATATCTTGAATGTCGGAGCAGCCTGCTCCGAGTGTGTCCGATGGGAGTGGAATCTTTTCTCCGACTGACATTTTGTCCGGTTCAATCCGGGCAAGCCATTTATCTCCCCTGTTATCTGATCCGTATACATATATCCCGTCCAGGGATGCGGCAAGATTCCATATCGAATCCTCTTTATCAAGTTTGACTGTCCGGATCGACAGATCGGAAGGGTTTATAAAGTAAACGGAGCTCTTTGATAAAGCCACAATAAGATCATTGGAAGAGTCGTATTTCATCTGGAACGGAAGACTGTCTGTTTCAGAAGGGTCAAATGCTTCGTCCTTTATGGGTGAAGTGCTCACGAGCTTTCCTGCGGAATCGTATTTTGAAAAATAAATATGAGACGTCTGCTTATCTATATCAAATTCCCTGTAAATAATGTCAAGCTCGTTTTCCCCTGAAAACCCATAGCAGCATATTGTTATATCAAGATCGTCCGGGAGACTTTCTATTTCAGCCAAAGCTTTTTTTGAACCTGTCCCGGGGACAAAGGAAAATATCTTCCTGTGGTTTTTCGATGTCTTCCAAAGCAGGATATTATCTTCAAAACTCACATCGGACAGCAGGATTACCGAATCATCACTTAAGCTGATATATTCCGGTTTATACTCCGTTTCCTGCATCACACTGCCGTCCGCTTCGGGAGTTATACCCTTTTTGCCGGTGCATCCCACGGTTTGCAGGCAAAATGCCGCAATTAAAATAAATACTGTTAATCTATAAAACTCAAATCCATATTTTTTCATAGCATAAATCGTGCATCTTGCTCATCATCTGTTCAAATCAGCGCGTCTCTGAGCCGATTCCAGGGCACCGTCAAGCGTTATTTCTCCATGCTGATATGCAGGTATTACGCTCAAATATATGTCAAAGCCCGGTCCGTTTTTCATTACGATTGATTCACTATTAATCTCGTACATCTGATCAAAGATATCCGATTCTGTATCATATACAGAGGCATAATCCGATTTATCTTTATATACTATACCCAGCTTTCCTGTAGCATGAAGATATTGCGTCATTTCTTCCAAGAATTCAAGAGCCTCTTTTCTTTTCTCGGATTTGGGATTGATTATTGCAACCTGTGATATGAAAATATCGTTTTTATATTCTCGCGAGATTACTGGGAGCTTGTATGCTGCCGTGTTTTTTTGCAGCTTTTTGTTTTCGATTATATCTTCTTCCATAACTATATTGAATAAAGTTTTGTCAGGAGCAACAAGTAAAGTATGTTCATATAATGAGAGATCGTCTGATATAGTTCCCATAATCGGGTGATTGGCTTTTCCGCTATCATCGTACTGAATCCAACCATTCCACATTTTCTCAAAATAGGATTTAAACGATTCATCCATAAAATCTACAGAAGCATTGTTCGAAATATAATTGAGCAGGACATATGCCCCATAAGATCCACCGTCTATAAAACAAGAATTCTCATCTACATTGTTTATTCTTTCTAGAGTGTCGTATAGTCCGGAAAAATCAGATATATCCTCTACTGCTATTCCTTCTTCTTTCATTTTTTCCGGAACTCCCATAAGTACCATGGCATTTATCCTGAGTGGAATCCCCCAAATGCTTCCGCTGTCAGAATGTAAGTATTCAGATATAAAATCAAAATATTTATCATTTTCGTCCGATATTATCCCACTGCTTTCAAGTGGATAAAAATATCCTTCTTTCCCCAGTTCACTGCAATAGGTGTATCCCATGTCAACAATATAAATATCATAATTAGGTTCATCCGACAGAAGATCATTAACTATTCTTTCGTTCGAAGATACATACCTATCTGGATCAGGTGTAACGAATTTCACGGATAAATCTGAGCTGTTTTTTACGCTTTCTATTTCTATGGACGGTGTCTCAACAGCAATCAGTAGAGTCCGGTCTTTAGTTTTATCCAGGCTGTTTTGGTCATTGCCTGATATGGTATTGTCTGATATATTCAATGAATATACGCACATATCCTTTCGATTAAGAAAAATTAGTATATCATCAACAATCTCAAAATCACTCTGATTATAGGTAATTACGTCCGGATATACCGATGAGATATCAAAATCGCCAAGATCTACGCAACATATACCGCTATATCCTTCGCCAACAAAAAACATTTTATCTCCAAACACAGCAAAAGAAGAGACATCCGATACATTATTAATCTCTTGTGAAGATACTAGAGCTTCTTTTTTCACATCATACTTTTCTATATAATACTCATCATCTCGATAACTATATAAATAAAGAAAATTATCATCTGTCCGACATATTGAAATAATTTCGTTTTCTGACACAGATTGAAATTCTCCCGTGGGTAAATTAATCATAAAAAGAGTTTTGGTCGCTTTTATATGGTTTTTTTCATTTCCGACATGACCATCTTCCGAGTAACCAACTTCATTTTCCGGAAGACATAGGACATAAAGATCATCTCCGTATTCAATCATTTCCATTACTTGAAACGCTTTGAAACCATCAGCCAAAAGGCCGATGGTTTCAAAGTTGTCATTCCGGATCTCTATTTCATGGGATAAGACATTGTGCGCATAATAATAATGCTCCTCCGCATCATAACATATTGCATCATAGCTGGATTTTATATCTATAGACTTTGATCCATCTTTTGAGCAGATCATATACTGCAGTGAATCATCTTTGTTCGCAATGCAAGCGATACTTCCGCCCGGAAGCGGTTCCATGCAATTAATTATCAGACCCGAAAAATCCATATAATAGTCTTCATAATTATAATAATCATGATTTTTCTGATAAGTCTTCACTTCTGTGTTTCTTCTGGCGCAGCCATTCATTGACACTAAAAAAACTAGCGCTGCCAAAACTAAAGATAGCGATCTGTGCATGTAACCCCCGTCTTATTAATATAACCCATTGCAATATTTATTGTGAATAGAGCAAACTGAGTGATTCTCGGAACACATGAATGTGTTTCCGGCTCCTAAATCCCTATTGCAAGATGTGCAGTATTTTTCATGAGCATAAATATCAAAATATTTTGTACATGGTGCAGTTCCAGAATAATGATACTCAGTCCACGATTGGCAAAGAGCAGTATCCTCGAGCCTATAGGATGTATTATTACACGGCAATCCATTATTCGGATTAGTATGCGCTGCTTTTGAAGTGAATCCGGCAATACCAAATGATAGAGCAAAAAACATTAATCCAGACAACATTAACAACATACTTTTTTTCATAATACTATACCTCCTAAAGGAAACAGTTATTAGTTTCTACTCTAGTTTAGTTATAGCTATCTCTGTTTTCAATATCTTCGGAACAAAACGACATTTTACTGACATTTTTGGTCTATTTTTTTAATAACACAGGGAATTTGCAGACATGCCGGCAGAATAATGCCGATAGAAATACAAATAGAATACTTATAGAGTTTTAGAATGAAAAAGAGCAGGTTAATTGCAATAAAGCATCCCACCATTATAGCGGTAACCCTTTTGTAAGAAACCCGCTCTTCATCACATAAAGGTCTGTTTTCATTCTCTATTGGACTAAAACAAATCAGACTAATTCCCGTAGCACATGCGATAGCCAATAGAATCCAGCTACAGTTTAATAAGATAGAAAGGACAACACACAACAACAATAACAGGCTGGAGAACACAAGACATATCGCTTCCTTCTTTGCATGAAAACCACCACTATACTTTCGCAAAAAAGAAAACGGTAATATGACTAGCAGTCCGTTAAGCGGGACTTTAAATATAAGACCTATAACAATTGATAATACTATCGGTAAAACCGTCAAAAAAAGACTGTGAACCGCATATTGATATAGCTCCTTATCTGATTCTTCTATGGCTTTTGTCCTTATAAGCCAGTCTGTTATTCGCCTTGCTGATCTTTCAATCATTTCTTTCTCCTGTATCTGAGCAATTCCTTTGGAGCCTTGGGCTGAAATATAACATAACACGATGATGAATTCGCATCCAGCTTCAGAACTGAATCCAAAAGCCTAGCTGTTTTCTTAGCCATATTCTTTGACAGCTTACCCATTGAAAACACCTCCTTTCCTGTAATCTATAATGCCTACATGGCTAATAATACACTCATGTCTTCAAAAAAACATAGAATTAAACCTAATGAACAAATAGTGATTAAAAACGGTGTCATTCATCAATAATCTGTTTGTTTTTACATATATCGCAGAAGAATAATGGTATCATATACATTATATTATATGTATCACAGAATATTTCTGTGTCACATTCTTCATTGTTCTATTCCTCATTGATAAGATTGAACAAAAGAGAGGATAATGACATGGAAACATATTATCATGATATGGGAAAAAGAATAGCGACTCGCCGAAGTGAATCAAAAATAAATCAGGCTGAATTGGCAGAGCGGGTAGGGATTTCAAACAATCATATGTCCGCAATAGAAAATGGCCGACAGAAACCCAGTTTGGATACATTTGTAAAAATCTGTAATGCCCTAAGCACCACACCCGACTATCTCCTTCTGGGAGTAATGCATACCGGAAATATGCCACAGGATGTTTTAGATAAACTACGCCTGTGTAAATCCGAGGATATTGATCTTGTGGCACATATTGTAGAATTCCTTGTTAACAAGAATTCAAATAATCATACAAACAAGTATCCGATTGAATAAACCTTTTGGGAGGAAACTATTAGTCAATTTATCCGCAAGGTGATAACCGTATGAAAGGTTGATGTTTTCTCATCGTAATACATTTGAATATCACCCTGATACTTATCAGCAATTCTGGCTATGCTTTTTAGGCCAAATCCGTGATGCCGTTTATCGGATTTGGATGTTTTCAAATCTTTTTTTGAATTCAAGTATGGATTTTCTCTACACATATTAACCATACTAACCAGAACAAAAGGAGTATTATCCTTCTTTCTTACATTTAATTCAATATATGCTTTCGGAATACCGACAGATGCTTCTATGGAGTTATCGAGCAAATTGCAAAACAAAGCGGTTATTTCACTGTCTGATAAAAAATCAACTGCCCCGCTTCTGATGTCTGTCAGGAACTCTATTCCCTTCTCTATACATTCACGGCTGTATCCAAGGATTACCGCATTCAAGATGTCTCTGTCGGAGGTTTTGGGCTGTCCCCTTAAGTCTGCGGACGAAAGCAACTGATCAATATATTCTTTTATCTTTTCCTGCTCATTTAATTCATTCAGGTATTCGATAGAATGAAGATGCTTTTTCAGATCGTGAATAAGTATGCTTTGATCTTCATTCCGTGAAAGAAGCATCTTATAGTATTCTGTCAGACTGCTCTCTTTTTGCAAGAGCATTTCTGTTTCCGAATGCTCTTGTGATTTTTTATGGTTGTACTGATTGATTACAAATATAAGCATATTTGAGCCCAAAAGAAACAATGCGCTCGAGGATATCCTCCAGTCGAAAAAGGTATTGAGTTCATATTTTTCGCTTATGTCTAAAAAAGTAGAGATGACAAACATTGTGGTTATGGGAATAACCATCAAAAGAAGATTGCCTTTTTCAAATCGTTCATCGTTACCCTTCTGACTCTTGAAAGCATATGTAATCAGATATGTGACTATAAAAAAGAGTGTCTTGCTAAGAATTATAAACAGTATAGTATTTACCGAAAAGCTCAAATTGCTGTAAAAATTCGGAGTAAACCTATTAATAATAAAAAGAATAACCATCTCGCTGGACGCCATTATTGATGTAAGGATTGCAGAATGCAATAATGATATACCATGCTTGCCTGTATATTGAAAATATAAGAAAACATAATTGGCGACAAAGTATAATACCATATTAAGCCACGCGATATTAAAGAAGTAAATTGCAAACAGAATTGTATACAGCATGCTTAACATAATCAGCCTGTTTTTGACCGAATGCCTTGCTGTAAATAGATTTGTCCCGTATTGATATGTTATAATCGCTTCAACTAAAAATACTAATATAGCTGGTATTATCTCTCCCATTTTTACCTCGCACTTTCCAGATATAAAAAGTAATGCTCTTTAAACTCAGTGTATTTTCGCCTTGTAAGATATGCATCAATCCGTCCATTAAACATATGAATAAGCGCATGATCAAAATCATTGATATGTTCAAAATTGACTATAAAGCTCCTATGCGTTCTGAAAAAGGTGTTTTTTGGCAGATTATCCTCCCAATACTGAATGCTATGTATAGAAATATAATCCTCTGTAATGGTGTGGACTATTACCTTTCTTCCTTGTGTCTCCACAGCGATTATGTCTGAAGCGGTAAGTTTATGAACTCCCTGCTTATCTTCAACCAGAATAATAGTTGATGAACTGTTATACACATCTATTGCGTCTTCGAAATTTCTGTAAAATCGTTGCTTATCAATGGGTTTTGACAAATATCGGAACACCTTGAATCTCATTGCATCATCAAGATACTCAGAAAAAGAAGTTACAACAAAAATAATGGTTTTTTTGTTAATTTTCATTAATTCATTACCCACATATATTCCGTCCATTCCAGGCATTTCGATGTCAAGAAATATAATATCTTTTTCTCCCCTATCATCGAGCAAATCCTGTCCGTTATTAAAGCAAATTATTTCCGGACATTTTTTATGGATATGTCGAAAGTAATTCCGAATCAGTTTTTGTATTTTTTCAATAGATAATGCATCATCGTCGCAAATAAGAATTCGCATATTACACCTCTGTATTTAGTCTGGCATTCATCATCTTGCTCTTTTTGCTATGTATAATAATCCGTATTTTATCAAAATGTCAATAATTCTGCTCCTTTGAAATCAACCAAATCTAATAGTTTTATGTCTTTTCGTTCAAATTATATTGTGAAGGCGTCATCAAGACATTATCATGGTTTTGATATTATACATTGGGATAAAACTATTTTTCTTATACTAATAATTTACGATATTTTAGTGGAGGTTGAATTTTTATGAAAAGAATTCTTTCTTTGATGTTAGCTGTTATTCTTTCTTTATTCTTCTGTTTTCCTGTTACGGCTGCTCCCTTATCTGTGTCAAAAAACATGGACATGCTAGATGTTACCATATCAGCTTACAGATATGTAGGCAGTATTGAATCGTCTATCATAAAAAAAAGTAGTATTGTTTATATTACCAATCTGTTACCATTATATAACTCTGAGAAAAAAATAATAGCATATTATATAACTTTTTCTACTAATACCTATGCGGTAGTGTTTAACAATACAGATAATCCGTCAGTAATAGAATTTGGTGAGGGAAAAAATGATATCATAGAACAAAACTTGAAAACTAATTCATCGCCAATACTCGTATATAATAACCCTGTAAGCATATATAATCTTGAATACACAGATCCCAGAGATTACGATAAGAGAATAGGATCAGTTGATATATATGACTTTTATCCTGAACTTAAAACAAAGAATTCTGTACTCTCGGAAGACCTTAAGAATACAAAAAAGACAGTCCTTAAGTCCGGAACATTCCATCAAGCAAAAGGCGATGGTGACTTTGGTTTTTTTTATTCATATGATATGCCTTCGGGGAATTACACCAGTGATATGATTATGAGTGCAGGAACCGTAGATTGGGTAACAACATATGATAACAATGACATCGCTCACGATCACTGTGGAGCCACAACAGCGACAAATATAGCTCTTTATTTTGCAAAAAGAGGTAAGACAAATCTAAAGATAAATAATAAACGAGATACTTTTATCGCTGTACACAGCTATGTTGGAAACGGTCCAAAAACAACTATTGCAAGTGATACAGCAGCATATTTTTTAAGTAGAGGATACACCTTAAATTACTGCACAATGTTGACTAATAAGCAAAGCATAAAAAATGCCACAACAGCCGATCGACCATGCGGTATTCTGCTAATGGACGGAATCAATTCATGGCACTGGGTTCTTGGCGTTGGTTGGAGAGAATATACGAATAACGACTTTTACATCAGAATCAATGATTCATGGCATAATCAAACAAATAGGTATTATAAGCCGGGGAACGGCTCTGTTTGGTGGTCTGTTACATCTTATTGGGTAACATAACAATGAAGTCCGACCCCCAAAAAAGCTCTCGCTTTATTATAGAAAAGGTTCTTATTGGGCTCATATGTCTTCTCCCATTTTTATGCCTCTTCATTGTAACGAAAACTTATTTCAGCAATGTTTATTTGCTGGAATGGATGCTTCGTAATAAATACATATATATCTGGCTTATAGCTGTCGTAGTATCTGTTTTTGATCCAAAATGGGGAATTGCCATTTCTTATGGCGATATTTTATGTATAATCTATGGTGAACTAAAGGGTAATTGGATTAGAGAAAAAAATATGTTGCTCGCTACTCCTGATATGGATGCAGAGCAACTCTATCATTTGTATTTTCATCCAGGATTTTATATTTGGCTACATGCATTTATTTCACTATTGTTGTTATTTGCTGTTGTTCGTATATTATTATTGATAAATCGAAAAATAAATAGGAGCAATCATATGAAAAAAGCATTATTTGTAGGATTAACAAAATATCCCGGTTGCGAATTACGCTTCTGCGATAACGACGCAACTAGTATGAAAGATTTACTCGAAGTGAATGGGAAAGGAGAGCCAAACTTTGATTGTAAGATCATCATTGATAAATGCTCAAAGGCAGAGCTGATGCAAAGCATAGATGATCTTTTTTCCGGGAAAGGAGATGTCGCTTTATTATATTTTTCCGGACATGGGACAGACTACAATGGAGGATACCTTGTTACTACAGATGCGAAAGCTCACGACTATGGAGTATCCATGTCAGAAGTAATGAGAATGGCCAACGCCTCAAAAATTACTAATCGCGTGATTATTCTTGATTGTTGTTTTTCTGGAAAATTCGGACAAAGCGGAACAACATCCTCAACTGAGTCTCAATTAGAGGAAGGCGTTACTATTATGACAGCTAGTCAAAACGATGAGTATGCTCTTGAAAATACCGATGCGGAACATGGAGAATTTACAAACCTATTGTTACAAGGGCTGAAAGGTGGGGCTGCAGATATAAGCGGAAGAATAACTCCCGCCGGATTATACTCATATGTAGACCAGTCTTTAGGGCCTTGGGAACAGCGCCCTGTTTTCAAAACAAATATTTCAACCTTTTTGCCATTAAGGGAAATCGAGCCTAGAGTTCCAAGGGAAACCTTACGTAAACTGAGTAAATATTTTGATTCCCCAACAATGCTTTTCCCACTAGATCCATCATACGAGGATACAAATAATCCTGAAATAGAACATAAATGTATAAAACCGTACTCTAATGAAAAAAATGTCCTTGTTTTTAAAGAACTGCAAATGTATGCCAGCGTTGGATTAGTCGAACCAGTCGATACTGACTATATGTATTTTGCTGCCATGGAAAGCAAATCGTGTAAGCTTACCGCCTTAGGTGCTCATTATTGGAAGCTATCCAAAGATAGAAGATTTTAACGAACAGTGAAAGGAGAAACCTTATGCCATCTTTAAAAAACTATCACATTATGATAAGCCACTCTTGGGATTACAACGAGCATTATCAGAAAGTCACAAGTTGGCTGGACGAAGCGCTATACTTTGACTGGACGAATTATTCCGTCCCTATCAGCAATCCTTTGGATGTTAACAGCGCAAAAGAATTAAAAGAAAAACTTAGAAACCGAATATCCAACTGTAGCTGTGTTATCATTCTGTCCGGAATGTATGTTGCTTATAGTAAATGGATAGATTATGAAATTGATACAGCCAAGGAAATGAATAAACCCATCATAGGAGTTGAACCATGGGGGCAGGAGCGAATACCCTTAAAAGTGAAAAACGATGCAAATGTGATCGTTGGATGGAATTCTAGCAGTGTAGTTAACGCTGTTCGAGACTATGCTTTATAATATTTACCAATTTCATCTCATTAATAACAAACCCCCGTTTAAATAAAAACGGGGGTTGCTTTTTCGGTTCGGTCTGTCTCAGAAATCTTTTTTACAACTCTATTGCCTTGCAGACATCCTTCTGGGCGGGAATTGCCTTGATGTAGGTTTCGATATACTTATCGAATCCGGCGACATCTGCGCTATCCGGCTGAATTACGCTTCCCTTCTCGCCGTGGAACACCTTATCGGAAAGATAACTGTCAAGGCTCTCGCCTGCTGCCTTATTTACCATATATGAAGCAAGTATTGCCATTCCCCAAGGCCCACCCTCTCCGGCTGTCTCCATTACGGCTACGGGTGCATTCATGGCTGCTGCCAGGATGCTCTGTCCCACACCTTTTGTCTTAAAAAGTCCGCCGTGTCCGTAGATCGTATCAACCTTTACCTGCTCTTCTTTAAAGAGGATATCGCATCCTATCTTAAGTGTTGCCAGTGAAGCGTAAAGATGTGTCCGTATAAAGTTGGCAAGGTTCATCTTTGCATCGGGTTTTCTGGCGAACATCGGTCTTCCTTCGTCCGTTCCGATAACGGGCTCACCCGATAGTGTGTTGAATGCGAGAAGTCCGCCGCAGTCCTTATCACCCTTTAAGGCATTATTGTAAAGCATTCCGTAGATCGTGTTGAGGCTCACATCCATTCCGAACATCTCGGCGAATTCCTTAAAGAGCCCTATCCAGGAATTGATATCGGAAGTGCAGTTATTGCAGTGAACCATTGCTACCGCAGGGCCTGCGGGAGTTGTAACAAGGTCTATCTCCTCGTGAACTTTCTTGAGGTTTTCCTCAAGTACCACCATTGCAAATACGCTGGTACCTGCGGATACATTACCGGTCCTTACCGCAAC
>AUXO013762059.1_pt1 | contig 13875 bp, 10 predicted proteins | sample 768731 | NCBI WGS metagenome assembly AUXO01 (sample SAMN02715735, study PRJNA202380) | gut metagenome | biome: sheep rumen | host: Ovis aries | place: New Zealand: Palmerston North | reverse complement strand
AGCGGACTTGTCTGAGCAGCCGGAATGGTTGTGGTGTGGTGCTGCACGTCGTCGAGCTGTTTTTTCAGCTGGCTCATTTCCCTCCTCATGTCATTGACGTTACCTCTGAGTTCGAACAGAATCTTGTAGAGTATTTCTCTTTCGTTTTCAAAAGAGTGCTCATTGTCGCGATGTATTGTCGCGAGTTGTGTGCTCTCTGTATCTTGTGGGATGAATTTTGAGAGAATTTCGGGCGTAATGTTCCGTTCTGTTGACAAGATTGAGATTTGCTCAGTGATATTCTTCAGCTGTCTCACGTTGCCAGGCCATTTGTATTTCAGAAGCATCTGCTTGGCCTCATCATTGAGCACCACTTTTTCCATACGATATTTCTCGGCCATCTGCATGGCAAAGAGTCTGAACAGCAACACTATGTCCTCACCACGGTCTCGCAATGGCGGCATCTGAAGCGGAACTCCGTTCAGTCGGTAGTACAGGTCTTCGCGGAAACGCCCGTTGCTGATTGCCTGCCTTATGTTAACGTTTGTGGCTGCAACGATGCGCACGTCAGTCTTTCTCACCTCCGTTGCTCCTACGGGTATGTATTCTCCCTTTTCAAGCACTCTGAGCAATCGTGTCTGTGTTGCAAGCGGCAGTTCTCCGACTTCGTCGAGGAAGAGCGTGCCCTTGTTGGCTGCTCCGAAGTATCCCGGTGAGTCGTTGATGGCTCCCGTGAACGATCCCTTGACGTGTCCGAAGAGCTCCGAGTCGATTGTTCCTTCAGGAATTGAGCCGCAGTTGATGGCGAAGTATTTCTCTCTTCTCCGTGGCGAGTTGTCGTGTATCAGCCTTGGAATGATTTCCTTTCCCACTCCGCTTTCGCCCACAATAAGCACGCTGAGGTCGGTCGGTGCCACTTGTATTGCGACATCGAGCACATGGTTCAGCGCATCGCAGTTTCCTACGATATTATAGCGCTGTTTTATATTGCGAAGTTCTTCCTTGTTCATTTAGCTGACAAAATTACACATTTTTTTTCTAACGTCTGCAATTTTGGCACAAATTAACTTTTTGGCTCTTCCTTTTTCCTCGGTATGTCCTTAGCTCTTGGTACTGCAAACCTTACTTTCTCGCTGTCGTCGCGTTTTTCGTGGTATAGCTTTGGCAACGGGTTTTCTAAAGGTTCGTCGTATCTGATGCGGTTTCTATATATATCGATGGCGGTGTAAATTGCCTGACGGAACGACTGTTCGTCGGCAACACCCTTTCCGGCAATGTCGTAAGCAGTTCCGTGGTCGGGCGACGTGCGCACGATGGGCAGTCCGGCGGTGTAATTCACTCCGTTTTCCAGAGCGAGGGTTTTAAATGGAGCCAATCCCTGGTCGTGATACATAGCGAGCACTCCGTCAAATCTTATGTATGCTCCGCTACCAAAGAATCCGTCGGCAGCATACGGACCGAATGCCTGTATGTCCTTGTCGGCCAGCTCTTCGATGGCAGGCGTGATAATTGTCTGCTCCTCTGATCCGAGCACACCTCCGTCGCCTGCGTGCGGATTTAGCGATAGCACTGCTATACGCGGTTTCTGTATGTTGAAGTCTCGCCGCAGACTTTCATGGAATATTGTTGCTTTCTCAATAATAACCTCTTTGGTTATAGCCTTCGGTACGTCTCTGATGGGCAGATGCGTCGTTACGAGAGCCACTCTGAGCGAATCGTTCATCAGAATCATGAGGGCTTTCTTCCCGTCGCCCAGGCTTGTCTCAATGTATTCAGTATGACCGGGAAAATTGAATGCCTCGCTGTGGATGTTGTTTTTGTTGATGGGTGCAGTTACAAGCACGTCGTAAAGTCCGCTGCGGTAGTCGGTCATTGCACGGTCGAGAGCCTTTAGTGCGGCTTCTCCGGCTTCTTTCGATGGTTGTCCCATTTCAATCTTCACGTCGCCGTCGAATGTCGTGAGCATATTCACTCTGCCGTTTTGTGCGTCCTCTGCTTTGCTGATAATGCTGAAGTTAGAGTCTATACCGAGTGCCTTGCTATGGTATGCTGCAGCCTTTGGCGATCCGTATATGATAGGAGTGCAGAGTTCGAGTATTTCCGGTTCAGCAAATGTTTTCAGAATCACTTCATATCCGATTCCGTTGGTATCTCCGTGGGTGATGGCCACGCGTATCATTTTTTCTTCCATTTTCTGTTTCTATTTTGCCTTATACGTTCTTAATATGTTCTCAATCCTTTGTAGCATTGCTTCCTTATTGTGTCCCGGTGCATAAACGAAACCTTCGGCAACGATTATTATCCGGTGAGCCTTATCTCTTCTTACATGGCTGATGAAGGGTCCGCCCATGGCGTCGCTCGTCATTTCCCACGAACCTCTGATTTCCGTAACACTGTCGCCATTTACCAGTATCTTACGCTGTTGCAGCCCTTGTTTCACTGTTCTTACGTACATCGAGTCGTTCTCACCCTTGATGTTCTGTTGCATCACCGAGTCGCGCTTTCTTATAACTTCTTCTGCATCTACTCTGTCGCCGGTGTACGCATATACCACTATATGATGGTTGTTGTCGTTCCAACGGTCGGAATACCAGCGGAACTTTTCCGCTCGCTTCCTCAGCGTCATGTCCGATGGCAGTGCCAGCGGCACGTCTGCGGCATTCTCTTTCCCACCTGTTTTGTTTGTGCAGGTAGTGAGCAGTGCAACGACAGCAGCTGCCATTATGCTGGTTTTCATGCTTGTGCATTTTTTTTTGCCGTCGAGAGCAGCCCGCAAGCTGCAAGTATGTCTTGCCCCCGGCTGGCACGTATGGTGGTGAACACTCCATGGGCTGTAAGATAGTCGCGCATTGCTTCCATCCGTTTCTCGTCGGAACCTGGAAGTTCTACGCCTGGAATCGCATGGAACCTTATCAGATTGACCCTGCATTCCAGTCCCTTCAGTAGTTTGATTATTTCGCGTGCATGAAGTGTGGTGTCGTTCATGCCTGCAAAACAGATGTATTCGAACGAGCATCTGCGCTGGTGGCTGAAGTCGTATTCCTTCAGCAGTTCTACTATCTCCTCGATTGTCATCTGCCCTTCTGCTGGCATCAGCATTCTGCGCTGTTCGTGTATTGGGGAATGCATTGAAATAGCCAAGTGGCACAGGCTTTCGTCGAGGAATCTTTTCAGTTTATTTCTTATTCCTACCGAACTTACCGTTATTCGTTTCGGGCTCCATGCAAATCCCCAATCGGCTGTGAGCACTTCTGTAGCTCTCAGCACCGCATCGAGGTTGTCCATCGGCTCTCCCTGCCCCATGAACACGATGTTCGTCAGACTTTCGGATTCTGGCAGCGAGATTATCTGGTTCAGTATGTCGGCAGCCGTGATGTTTCCTTCGAATCCTTGTTTTCCAGTCTGGCAGAATGCGCAGTTCATCTTGCATCCCACCTGACATGACACGCAAAGTGTTGCCCTGTCGCTGTCAGGAATATACACTGTTTCTACAAATTTATCTTTTACGGACACCGGGAAGAGATATTTAATTGTTCCGTCCTTGCTTTGCTGGCAGTCTTGAGGTTCTGCAGCCCCTACGCTATATTCCTGTGCCAGCCTTTCGCGGTTTTGTTTTGAGATGTTCGTCATCATCCCGATGTCTCTTGCATGTTTACGGTACAGCCACTGCGCTATCTGTTTAGATGTGAACGCAGGCATTCCCATCTCCGTAGCGACGGTTTCCAGCTCCGTGGGAGTCATTCCAAGTAGTGTTTTTTTTGCTGTGTCCATAAAAAGGTTCCGATGTTTCTCGACTGTTTCGGGTTGCAAAGTTACTCTAAATCGAGAGAAAAACCAAATAAAATTTGGATTTTATCACTATTTGCAGTACCTTTGCCTAAAATTTCGAGCTATATGAGAGGAAAAATAGACTGCTTCATATCAGGCAGCAACATTATAGATACATCAACATTGGTTTCTCAGCTTAACGAGAGCAAGACTGTACAGAATGTAAGGCTTATTAAAGGAGCTGTGATGAGCAGTGAGTCGGTGTTCGATATTGCCGGGGATGCTTCTGCCGACTATGTCCTGCTGTTCACTAAGGCCACTCCTGTTACCCTCGGCATGTCGGCACTTGAACGTATGCTCCGCGTAGCCGACGACTCAAATGCCTCGCTCCTCTACAGCGACCACTACTCGATAGAACACGGACGGCGCGTTGCTCATCCTGTCATCGACTATCAGGTGGGCTCTCTCCGCGACGATTTCGACTTCGGTTCTCTGCTGCTCATCCGCACGTCGCTGCTTCACAAGTATTCTACTCAGGACGTCGAGCACAACTATCAGTATGCCGGTCTCTACGACCTGCGGTTGTTTCTCAGCCGTGAGGGTACAGTGGTTCATCTCAACGAGTATTTATATACAGAGGAAGAGCTCGATCTGCGCGTATCCGGCGAGAAACAGTTCGACTATGTCAATCCCCGTAATCGCGATGTACAGATTGAGATGGAGCAGGCAGTGACGGCCCATCTTGCCGAAATAGGTGCCAAGATTAACACGTCACAGTATCTTGACCCCGACTATGGCGAACAGGACTTCCCCGTCGAGGCCACTGTGGTCATTCCGGTTCGCAACCGTGCCAAGACCATTGCCGACGCTGTCAAGAGTGCTCTCTCGCAGGAGGCTTCGTTCAAATATAATGTAATCGTTGTTGACAATCATTCCGACGATGGAACGACAGAGATTCTTGAGCGTCTCTCGACGCTCGATGCCAGACTTATTGTGATTAATCCCGACCGTAGTGACCTTGGTATCGGCGGATGCTGGAACATGGCTGTCAACGACGAGCGTTGCGGTCGCTTTGCAGTCCAGCTCGACAGCGACGACCTGTATTCGTCGCCCAAAACATTGCAGACCATCGTCGATGCGTTCTACAAGCAGAAGGCAGCGATGGTGGTAGGTTCCTACCGTATGTGCGACTTCGAGCTGAACACCCTTCCTCCCGGGCTTATCGACCATAGCGAGTGGACTGAAGAAAACGGCCCCAACAATGCCCTTCGTATCAACGGTCTTGGTGCTCCCCGAGCATTCTTCACCCCTTTGTTGCGCCAGATACAGTTTCCCAATACGAGCTATGGTGAGGACTATGCTCTTGGTCTTATTTTCTCACGCCTCTACCGCATCGGACGCATCTACAGTGAGCTCTATCTGTGCCGCCGCTGGGGAGGCAATAGTGATGCTGCCCTGACCATCGACAAAATAAATGCCAATAATCTGTATAAAGACCGTCTCCGTACGCTCGAAGTCAAGGCTCGCCAGCAGTTGAATGCAGGCAAGCAGAGTTTGCTTCCCCACTCTCAGCTTCAGCGTTTTTTCATCCGTCAGATTGAGACGTGGGATGCCGTTCGAGAGCGTTACCGCGACCTACAGAACGTCCAGACCAAAGAGCTCGCAGGCGATACGTTTACCGTCGAGGCGCAGTGGAATCCTTCACGCATAGGTTCTACGGGAGCCAAGATTGACCGACAGTCGATAGCCTCGCGTCCCTGTTTCCTTTGTGAGCAGAACCGTCCAGCCGAGCAGATGAAGCGCACCATCGACGGACGCTACGAGTTGCTGGTCAATCCGTTTCCCATACTGCCCATACATTTCACCATACCAACCTTGCGCCACCAGCCTCAGCAGATTAAGTCGATGTACGGCGAGATTCATCGTCTGCTGACCGATTATCCCGAACTTACCGTGCTCTACAATGGTCCGCGTTGCGGAGCCTCGGCTCCCGACCATGCCCATCTTCAGGCAGGCACTACGGGCATCCTGCCTCTTCAGAAGTCGTGGCAGCGTCTTGCCCGTGGGCTTGACGAAGTAGTTGTTAGGGAGGATGGCAGCGGAATCTGGTATGTTCACGATTATCCTTGTGCAGCCTTTTTGATAAAGAGCCACACTCAGACGGGCGACGAGAAGCTGTTCCGCATGTTGTATGATGCTCTTGAGAGTTGCCAGACAGCCACAAGCTCTCCTGCTGAGGAGCCAATGATGAACATTGTCAGCTGGCGGCACGATAACGACTTCCTGAGCGTGGTATTTCCTCGCCGTAAGCACCGTCCCGACTGCTATACAGCCAATGGTGACAAGCAATTTATCATCAGTCCTGGAGCTGTGGATATGGCGGGGCTCATCATCACTCCTCGCGAAGACGATTTCCGACGTCTCACACCCGAGATAGCATTTGCCATCTATCGTGAAGTGTCGATTACACCCAGCCAGACGCAGTCAGTCGTCAGTATCCTGAAAGACAAGCAGGCCGTCTATGAATCAATGTCGGCAGCCTCTGGCTCTCAGTTCAGCCGCGAACCCGACGTTACCGTAGGCATCGTGAGCGCGTCGAAGATAAGTTTCTCGCTCAATGCCCCCTATATTGCCAAAGGCGAGACTATCAAGGGCAGTCAGACCGTTGAGTTCTCCGAAGGTGGCATCCTCTGGTGCGGCAGCCAATACCGCGAACTGACGTTCACTCCCCAATGTGCCGGTGCATCGTTCTCGCTAAACGATGTTACCATCGGTGTGGGTTTCCACTGGGAACGCCGCGAAACTCAGACTTTCCTCGGCACGTTGCGCCTTGTGGTAGAGTCCGACAAGATTACCGCCATCAATGTCCTGCCCGTCGAGCAATACCTTGCCAGCGTCATTTCCAGCGAAATGCGTGCCACGTCGGCTGTAGAGCTGCTCAAAGCCCATGCCGTCATCTCGCGCTCATGGCTTCTCGCTCAAATCGACAAGCGCCGTAAACTGAGCAATCGTCCTAACGGATTCTTCTCGTTCATAAAGAAAGACGACGAACTGATACGCTGGTACGACCGTGAAGACCATACTATCTTCGACGTGTGTGCCGACGACCATTGCCAGCGCTACCAGGGCATCACTCGTGCCAACAGCCCGAAGGTGGAAGAGGCTCTGCAGGCCACTCGCGGACAGATACTCATGTACGGCGATGAGATATGCGATGCCCGTTTCCATAAATGCTGCGGAGGCGACACCGAAGAGTTCCAGTATTGCTGGGAAGACAATCCCAAGCCCTATCTCGTTTCCGTACATGATGCTGCCACTCCCGATGGCGACCCTTTCTGCAACACTTCCGACCCGAAGATACTCTCCGAGGTGCTCAACGATTACGACCGCGAGACTCCCGACTTCTACCGCTGGACGGTGGAATACACTGCCGGCGAGCTTTCCCGTCTCGTCAGTGAGAGACTGAATGCCGACTTCGGCGAGATTACCGACCTCGTGCCGTTAGAGCGCGGCCGTAGCGGTCGCATCTGGAAGCTGAAGATTGTGGGGACTAAGAAGACATTTATCATTGGCAAGGAGCTTGAGATACGCCGTGCCTTGAGCAGGTCGCATCTCTATAGCTCGGCTTTCGACGTCGAGAAGACTGCCACGGGTTTCCGGCTCAACGGCAAAGGTTGGGGCCACGGAGTAGGCTTGTGCCAGATAGGAGCCGCCGTCATGGGCGAACGAGGCTATAATTACAAAGAAATACTTCTACATTATTATAAACATGCTGAAATCAAGAAAATCTATTAATCCATGGGCGTGGGTACCTACGCTCTATTTTGCCGAGGGCATTCCATATGTTGCAGTAATGACTATCTCGCTTATCATGTATAAGCGTCTTGGGCTGTCGAATACCGACATCACCCTTTACACCTCGTGGCTTTATCTGCCGTGGGTCATCAAGCCGCTGTGGAGTCCGTTCGTTGATATGATGCAGACCAAACGCTGGTGGATAACTGCAATGCAGCTGCTTGTTGGCGCTGCCCTTGGCGGCGTTGCTTTCACCATTCCCGGTTCTTTCTGGCTTCAGGGGTCGCTCTGTTTTTTCTGGCTGATGGCCTTTGCCAGTGCTACCCACGACATTGCTGCCGACGGTTTCTATATGTTGGGACTCGACAGCCAAAAGCAGGCTTACTTTGTAGGCATCCGCAGCACGTTCTACCGCATAGCCACCATCTTTGGTCAAGGAGTTCTGGTGATGATTGCCGGCAATCTTGAGGTTATGACACGCAATATCCGCTACTCGTGGTCGCTGATGTTCTACGGCATGGCAGGACTGTTCATTGCCCTGTGGCTCTACCATAGCTGGTCGCTGCCTCATCCCGACGAAGACAGCCATCGTGAGCAGAAAACCCTGCGCGGCGTAATCGCTGAGTTTCTGCTTACGTTCCGCACTTTCTTCCAGAAACCGCAGATGGTAGTGGGCATCTGTTTCATGCTCTTTTACCGTATGCCTGAGGGATTGCTTGCCAAGGTGAGCGCACTCTTCCTCATTGATGCTACTCACAATGGTGGTCTGGGACTTTCGCCTGCCGAATACGGACTGGTGCAGGGCACCGTGGGTGTCATTGGCCTTACGCTCGGAGGCATTCTCGGAGGCATTGCTGTCAGTAGGAACGGACTGAAGACATGGCTGTGGCCTATGGTGGCGGCAATCACATTGCCCGACCTTGTCTATGTCTATCTTGCATACGCCCTGCCATCGTCGCTGTTGCTGGTCAATGCCTGCATCTTCATCGAACAGTTTGGCTACGGATTCGGATTCACAGCCTACATGCTCTACCTTATTTACTACAGCCGTGGTGAGCATAAGACCAGTCACTACGCTCTCTGCACTGCCTTCATGGCTCTGTCGATGATGATCCCCGGACTCTTTGCCGGAGCACTTCAGGAAGCTGTGGGCTATCGAATGTTTTTTATCATTGTTGTTGTCGCTTGCGTCGTGACATATGTTGTAGCTTCTCTGCTAAAGATTGACGATGAAGAAAACAGTAAGGTGGCATGATCAATGGTCATGGCGATAATATCTACGACTACGGGGGGAAAGTGTTGCACAACTTCAGCAGCAACGTTTTCCCCGCGATGCAACCTGCCGGTTTGGTCGATTGCGTGCGCAATGCCGCAGGCAGGATAGGAAACTATCCTCCAGCCAACCTGTCCCGTCAGGAGAAGCGTTTGGCGGCAGTGCTTGGTGTCGAGCCAGAGCATCTTATGGTCACCAACGGAGCTACCGAGGCAATTTATCTCGTGGCGTCGGTCGCCGACGAGAGCGACCACTTCATCATCCAACCCACATTCAGCGAATACGAGGATGCACTGACTGTCAACGGCCGCCGGTGCCATTTGCTGTCTGATTTCCGTGAGGCCCGATTCAGATATGGTACGTTATGGATGTGCAATCCCAACAATCCCACGGGCACTACTGTTGATGCCGACGACATACGCCAATGGAGAATCAGATACAACGGTTGGATGGTCTTGGACCAGTCGTACGACTTTTTCACAATGCAGCAGACCGTCAGTGCAGCAGAAGCTGCAGCAATGGATAACACCATCCTGATTAATTCGATGACTAAACGCTTTGCCATTCCTGGGCTAAGACTGGGATACATTATCTGTGGAGATAATAATATGATGAAGAAAATCAGGAGTAAGTGCATACCTTGGAGAATCAACACTCTGTCTTTAGCTGCGCTCGACTATCTTATCGAGCATTGGTACGACACTGCGTCTGCCGCCTCGATGATGATGGCCGAGACCAGACGTCTTCACGCAATGCTTAACAGCATTCCCGGAATCACAGCTCTGCCCACTGCCACACATTTTTTCTTGGTCAACATTGGCCTTGCCGACTGCCATGAGCTGTCGGCAAAGCTCATGAGCAGATATGGCATTCTGGTGCGTTGTGCCGACAATTTTCGTGGTCTCGACAATCATTTCATTCGTATTTCCACACAGACTCCAGAGGAAAACGATATCCTCGTAAAAGCCATAGAAGAATGTATCAGTCAATAAGCATTATTTCAGGATGGCTGCTCGACAAACTGCTTGGCGATCCCTCATGGCTGCCCCATCCTGTCGTACTCTTCGGACGGGTGATATCCATTGGCGAACGTCGGTTGAACAGAGGCCGCAATAAAAGGTTGAAGGGCGGTGTGCTCGCTGTGTCATTGACGGTGATAACCTTTGTTGTTACATCCGTGCTGCTTTGGTCTCTGCGGCAAATACCCGTCGCCGGTGTTGCCGACATAAGTATCGCAGTTTTCTCGGCCATTGCCATCTTCTTCTGTCTGGCAGGCACAACACTCTGTCGCGAGGTGAGAATGGTGTTCGAGGCTGCCGACCGCTCTTTAGACGAAGGTCGCACCCAGGTGGCACGTATCGTGGGGCGCGACACTTCTGGGCTGTCCGGCCAGGAAGTGCGTAAGGCAGCTCTTGAGACCCTGGCAGAGAATCTGAGCGACGGGGTCATAGCCCCTCTCTTCTGGCTTGCACTCCTTGGCGTTCCTGGAATGATGGCATACAAAATGGTGAACACTCTCGACTCGATGATTGCCTACCGCACGGAACGCTACCGTGAGTTCGGCACCGTGGCGGCACGCATAGACGATGCCGCCAACTACATTCCGGCACGACTCACGGCACTGATAATGATTATCGTTGCAGGCAAACCTCAGTTGGCCGGATTTGTTATGAGCCACGGTCCGCGCCATATCTCGCCCAACAGCGGATGGCCGGAGGCTGCGCTCGCCGGCATTCTCGGCTGCCGGTTCGGTGGAGCTCACTCTTATTTCGGCGAGACCGTTGACAAGCCTTTCATCGGCAACAACGAGCGCCCCATCGATAGCCGCGACATGAAACGTGCCATACGCGTGAATCAGACCGCCGAAGTTGTTGCAATCATTATCATCCTGCTAATAAGCTGGCCTATTGCGATTTCGCCTTTATACATCTTCTAATGAAGAAATCCCTTGTGGCGATAAAGAATAGCAGACATCCGACGGCCTGCGACGCTGCTGTCATCCAGAACGTTGCCGTATATGAAATATGCTCGGCAACCACTCCTCCGAGCAGTATGCCTGCTCCGAAGCCTAAGTCCCACGATGTTAGTATCGACGAGTTTGCGGTGCCGCGTTCGTTATGGTGGGCGGTAGCTATGAACATGTTGAGGAAAGCAGGATACATATGACCGTTACCCAGCCCGATGAGTATTGCCGAAGCGTAATATCCTATCGGGCCTGGCACTGCCACGAACAGTATATACCCGACTGTTGACAGGCAGATACCCTCGGCTGCATTGTGTGTCAGCCGTCCTTTGCGCAGAGCCGACGCTCCCTGCAGTCGCGATACGAACAGCCCTATCGAGAGCAGTGCGAAGTATGTGCCTGTGCCGCCGGTTATTTCGAGCACTTCCTTGCTGTAGATGGCAAGATAGTTGCTCAGCACTCCGAAACAGAATCCGAAGAACGCGATGTTGACCGCCAGCAGCCATGCGCGTGTGAGGAAGAAACGGTCGAGCGACAGCTTACTCTTGTTTGGTTCTATATCGCGCTTCGGCAACGATACCGTCTGGTCGCACAGCAGTCCGATTAGTGCAACGGCGAAGGCTATCCAGAACAGTGTGGTGAAGTCGTGCAGATAGCGGTAGAGATATATTCCCACCGATGGTGCTATTGCCATTGCCAGATTGTTGCTCAGCCCAAACAACCCCATTCCTTCATTACGGCGCGACGACGGCAGCACGTCGATGGCCACGGTAGAATTTGCCACGGTCAATGCTCCGAATGGCAGTCCGTGAAGTGTCCTGACGATGGCGAACATCAGCAGTGTCGATGCCGCGATGTATCCTCCGAAGAATATCCAGAAACCGGCGAAACTCACCATCAGCACCGTCTTCCTTGGGAAGCTGTCAACGATATACCCTGAGAACATTCGCATCAGCAGCGACGATATGGTATAACCCGATAGCAGTATGCCAATCACGTCTTTAGTAGCTCCGAACGTCTCGCTCAGGTAGATGGGCAGCAGCGGCGTGAGCACGTAGAAGGCGAAGTAAAGCATGAAGTTTGCAGTCATCACCCGTATATAGTTGCCGTTCCAAAGTCTATCGCTATTCATCTCTTTTTCTCTTCTATTGGCAGTCCTTAGATTAAGTCATACCGTCTGCAAAGTTACGAAAAAAGTCTGTAACAAAAGACGGAGTTACAAAAAAAAGGTTGTGACGAACGAGCAATTACAATTTTTTTTGTACCTTTGCCATCAATATGGCCACACAAGAAAACCAACAAATATAAAATATGAAACGTATATTATCGACATTACTACTTTGTTTAGCCGCTGGGGGCGCGTATGCCGCCGGAGTGTTTAATGTGAAAGACTATGGAGCCCAAGGTGATGGAAAGACCCTCGATTCTCCAGCTATCAATGCCGCCATCGACGCTGCCGTTGCACAAGGAGGCGGCCAGGTGCTGCTGCCTGCCGGCACCTACTTGAGTGGAAGCATACGCCTGAAATCGAACATCGACCTGCATTTGGCACCGGGGTGTACCATTTTGGCGGCTCCTGCAAAAATGAAGGCCTACGATGAAAGTGAGTCGTTTGGCGGCTTCCCCGAATATCAGGACGGCGGACATACCTACTTCCATAATTCGCTCATCTGGGCAGAAGGGCAGACCAATGTCTCTATTACCGGACATGGTATGATCGACGGCGAGGGTCTTACCAAGAAAGATACAGAGTCGGGTGGAAATGTGCATGGTGGAAGTATTGGCACCGGCGATAAGGCGATAGCCCTCAAACTGTGCAGACAGATTACCATACGCGACATCACCATCTATCGAGGCGGCCACTTTGCCATTATCATGACGGGCTGCGACCTCTCTACCATCGACAATGTGACCATCGATACCAACCGCGACGGCTTCGATATCGATTGCTGCAAATACATGACCATAACCAATTGCCGTATCAATACGCCGCGCGACGATGCCTTAGTGCTTAAGTCGAGTTATGCCCTGAAGAAACCGGTGGTGTGCGAGCATATTGCCGTCTCCAATTGTAACATCACCGGCTATAAATGTGGCTCCTTGCTCGACGGTACTTACCAGCCGGAGCCCGTAGGCTGGGTGTGCGGACGATTCAAGCTGGGCACAGAGTCGAATGGCGGTTATCGCAATATCTCGCTCACCAATTGTACGTTCATGTATTCCAGTGGCCTGGCCTTCGAGGAGGTCGATCAGGGCAAGATGGAGAACATCGTGGTTTCCAACATCACCATGAACCACGTTCACCATTATCCCATTTATATCACTACAGGTTGCCGCAATCGCGGCCCGAAAGAGGTCTTCCAACCATCGACTGCCCGTCTCATCCAGATTTCGAATGTGGTGGCCGACGATTGCGATTCTCTCTGCAGCATTATTGTGACCGGCATGCCAGGCGAACCTGTGCGTGGTGTATGGCTCTCCAATATCCGCCTCTGGTTTAGGGGAGGAGGAACCGCCGATTTGGTAAACAAAGACTATCGTGAACAGGGAACTAATTATCCGGAACCGAAGTTTGCGGGTTGGACGCCGGCATACGGGCTTTATGCCCGTCACGTAGAAGACCTGCAAGTCAGTGACGTTACCTTCCGCTACGCTCGTCCCGATTACCGTCCAGCAGTTGTCCTCGATGATGTTCATCGGGCCTCCCTCAGCAATGTTGACGCAACTACCGAGAAAGGCATCAAGCAGATTGTAACTTTCCGTTCGTCCGATATAAAGTAAAAGTGACAAAAAAGAATGCGTGCCTTCGCAAACAAAAAGAATATTCCTAACAGAAGAATTCCTATCGTCTGGAACGACGGCATTTCCGCAGTTGTGGACGACTTTTCACAAAAAAATACTAATTTACTTTCAAATTTATCAGCATGAGGCAATAGGCTACAACTACCGCATGTCGAACATCTGTGCCGGCATAGGGCGCGGACAGATGACAGTAGCACGTGACCACATTGCCCATCACCGCCACGTGGCACAGTTATATAAGGAGGCGTTTGCCGATATGGAGGGCATTGCCTTCCACGACGAGCTGCCGGGCATG
>AUXO011979931.1_pt1 | contig 13875 bp, 15 predicted proteins | sample 768731 | NCBI WGS metagenome assembly AUXO01 (sample SAMN02715735, study PRJNA202380) | gut metagenome | biome: sheep rumen | host: Ovis aries | place: New Zealand: Palmerston North | reverse complement strand
CTTGTTCCTATATTAGAAGAAAGACAGTCTATAAGTTTTGAAAACAAAGAAGATTTAATTAATAAATTGTTTTTCTCAGACAGATAAAGATTTGTAAGTGTGACAATTTTTTATTAAGGAGATTTTTTTATGAAAACAAAAGAGAAAAATTGGTTAGGTGATAACTTATTTGGAATTGTATTTATTGTTGTCCTATTTGTAGGTTTAGTATTTTGGGGAGCAGTTGGTGTTTATATGTTTAAATCATTTAGACATACTAGAGCAGAACAGAAGGCTGTATTTGATAGTTTTTGTGAGTACGTTGCAGATAAAGATATTGAGTATGTTGAGCCTATCAATAAAGGTACTTCTTTATATACAAAAAGTGGTGGAGCAATAGTTAAACTCTATGGAGAAGAGCCAAAAACATTTAAAGGACTTAGATGGATTACAGAAGTATCAACAGATGATAAATATCATGTAGCTATTCAGTACAATAATATAGCTACAGTATATGTACCACTTAATAATACTGTAAATTTTGTGAGTAAATAAGGAATTATTCACAAAAATTTTAAAATCAACTACTAAGTGGATAATATAAAATTTTTAGAACAAATACTTGATATATTTTTAAAAAAGATATATAATATAAATATATCAAGTAAATATCGCAGGTTAGAGGAGCGGTCCCTTGTGGGGTTCATAACCCTAAGACGCAGGTTCAAGTCCTGCACCTGCTATTTCAAAGAGATAGAGAAATCTATCTCTTTTTTATTTTTTAAAATTCATTATTCTCTTTATAAATTTAATTACCTTTTTATATAATATATGGAAGAATTATTATCAGGAGGAATTTTATGGTAAAAAACAATAAGATTATTGCTGTTGTTGGTCCATCTGGTAGCGGAAAAACAAAGATGGGTCAGGAAGTATTAAGAGATATCTTAGGTTTTACTCAACTCATTACAGATACTACAAGAGCAATGAGAGAAGGAGAGGTTCAGGACATTTCTTATCATTTTAAGAGTGTTGAAGAGTTTAAGGCTTCTGAGCATATTGAGTTTACAGAATATCCTAAAGATTCAAACACTTTTTATGGACTTTCTAAAGAGGAAGTCGTAAAAAAGTCTGAAGCTGGTAACTGTTATGCAGTTATGGATATTAATGGAGCTCTTGCTTTAAGAAAGCGATTCCCTGATACTAAAATAATCTTTATCTATTCTCCTATTGAGATTCTTGAAAAGAGAATGAGAGATAGAGGTGATAAGGAAGAGAGTATTCAGAAGAGACTCAAAAACATCGAAGATTCTAAGGAATTCGAGAATGATAAGTATGCTGACCTTGTTGTTGAAAATATTGATTTTGAAAAAGTAAAAAATCAAATTATTTCTTATATTTTAACTATTTAAAGAATAGAATAAAAATATAAGTTTTTTAAAACTAGGAGGAAAATAATATGCAGTTTAAGCAGACTACAGTATTCGATAACTGGGAAGAGGTTTCAAAGAAGTTTGAAAGCGGAGTCAAGATGTACGGAGCAAAGGAAGCTAGCCTTTATCGTACACCTGAAGGAAAGATAGAGATTTCTTTTGTTGGTAAGATTCCACCTGCAGTTGTTTCACTTATTAATTTTGATGCAGGCGAGACAATTGCTGATTATGAGGGAATTGATGATGCAACAAAGATGACAGGCTATGTTATTCCTGCAGAGAAAGCTCCTAAGCTTCTTGTTGATACTCTTGGTTATGAAGGTTCTTTCCACGAGATTAAGACTGGAGAGGTTGACCCTATCTCAGGTGAAGTTGAGATGAAGGTTTATTACATTCAGAATCAGGGACTTGAAGAGTCACCTAACGACCTTATTTCTGAGTATATCGAGGCAGCTATTTCAATGGTTGACAATGGCGATGATGTAGAGAGCGTTCTTCAGGCAATGTTTGAATCTTATAATCAGATTCTTGCTGTAACTGGAAATGCAAATCTTCAGTCAGAGGTTAATCAGAAGCTGCTTGACGTACTTTAATTTGAAAATGTTTCAAATAAAAATAGAGAGGTTTATCCTCTCTATTTTTTTTGCTTGTACTTAAAAAAGTAGAACAGTATTATAGAATTTTTAGATATTTCTTTTTATAGTATATTTTCAGAAGAGTTACCAATTCTTCTGAAAATATAAGAAAACCCTATTAGGAGGATTTATTAATGATTGAACTTTTAAAAGCACTTTATGATTGTGGTGCAATTTCTTTTGAAGATGCAGAAGCACTTGGACTTTCAGCTTCTGATATTCAGGAGTTAGTAAGTAAAGAACAAGTTATTTCTAAGGTTGTTGATGGCGTAGAACTTTTCAAGCTTAATGACTTTGGTGAGAAAATCTATCGTATGGAGACTGGAAAAAAGCAGTTTTTCAGATGCGAAAACTGGGAGAAGATGAAGACTCTTGCAGATTTTTATTCTAAGCTTTCTAAAGAAGAGAGAGATTCTTGGAAGTCTAAGGATGAATGGTATGCAGAAGGTCTTATCGGAGCAATTCCTGACGCTACATACACAAAAGGTGAGGAAGTTTATGGTGTTTTCGCTCAGACAAACTTTACTACTAAGGAAACAATTGAGAATGTTGGCAAGTTTGTTAAAGACAGAGGAATTAGTAAAATCGCTTTTATAAGATGATATAAGGAGGTGAGCGTATGAAAGACAAATTAAAATTGCTTCTTGACAATATTTATTTAATTGCTGGAGGTTTATTTTTAATTTTAAGTATTTTGGGATTTATGTCTTCAAAAAGTCTTCCTAGTTTAATTGCTGGAATGACTACCTCAGTACTTATTATTGCTTTTCATTATGTCTTTAAACCTAAATGGTCCGAAGAAGCTAAAAAGGCTTTAGAAGATTCTATTGAAGGATTGAAACCTTTTGGTGCAAATCTTCCTCTTCAAGTTATTGGTAAGTTACAGCTTGTATTTGTTATTATTATGGTTGTATGCTTGTTTAGAGGAATTTTAGCATCAATTATTCCTGGTTTTCCTGCTGCTTTACTTTTAGTTTTATCTAACATTTGTTATGCACTCTTTATTCTTGGAAGTTTTTATGCTCTATTTCAAGGTAATATAAAAACTTTCTCAAAAACTACTAAAATATTCGCTCTTTATAATATTTTAGAGGTTGTATTTACTTTTGTTACAGAAAAAGGTGTAGTTTCTACAAAGGCTATGTGCTTATTTCTTGCTTTTTATAGCTTAAGTTATATCTTTGAATATATGCTTAGTGAAAAAGACCCTGAGGAAGGTAAACCTGTAAAAGAAAAGAAATCAAAGAAAGATAAAAAAGATAAAGGTGAAGAAGAAAAGGTAGAAGAAACTAAAGAAGAATCAGCAGAAGCTCCTTCAGAAGAAGCTTAACAAATAAATTGTGTTTTTAAAAAAGAGAGTAATTTTTACTCTCTTTTTTATTTTTATATAAATTTTTTTTTGAAAACTAAATATAATAAAATATATAAATTGTTTTTAGCAATTTTTAGGAGGAAATTTAAATGAGTAGATTACCAGAAAACGAGTATTATCTTGAGCCTGAATATGATTCCAGACAGAGTTTTTATCGTAAAGCGATAGTAAGAACTAAGGGGACTATTTCAGAGCTTATCAGTTATTCAACTCATGTAGCTACAATTGATATGTCTAAGGAAGGTAATGAGAGATGTGAAATTCACGGATTTTATTCTCCTACAACAACTAGACATATTAAAGACTTTATCTATCAGGCTGGTCTTAAGGTTGGTAGTACCAACGAGCTTTGGGAGATGTATACGGTAGAAGGACGTAAGGCTCTTGCAGAGAAGGCTAGAAAAGCTGAAGAGAGAGAAGCTAGAAAAATTGAGAAAGAAAGACTTCAGGTTGAGAAAGAAGAGAGGAAGCTTGCTAGACTTGAAGCTAGAAAAGAAAAGCTCAGAAAGTCTTTTACAAAGGAATTTGGAGATACTTTTTCTAAAGACGAAATTGAATCTTTTGTTCTTAATGAGATTAATGGCTAATTTTAAAAAGGAACCTTTATGGTTCCTTTTTTTATTTCATCTGTCGTCATAATAATTTTTTCTTTAATATTTTGTTCTAGAACATTTTATTGAAGGAATTTTTAAATTTAAATTTATAAGAATTTATCTTTATCTTAATTCATATAATATAAGGATTAATTATTGGTGTTACACCAAAATAGGAGGAAAATATATAAATGAAAAGTGGTAATTTTACTTTTGATGTGAAGTTTGGGCTTGCCAGAGTTACGTCTTATGATGGAAATGAAGAGATTGTTGAAATCCCTTCTAAACTTGACAATTATAATGTCTTTCAGGTAGAAGCTGGGGCATTTACAGGAAATGACTATATTAAAAAGGTTATTTTCCCTAAGACTATTGGAAAAGTTTTTCCAAAGACGTTTATTGGTTGTTCAAACTTGGAGACAGTTGAACTTTCTTTTATGGATGAGTTTCCAGAGGAAAGTATGTTTATGGAGTGCCCTTTGTTTAAGAGGTTTATAACTGATTCTACTAGACTTGCCTGTCAGATTGAAAGACAGTATAAGAATGTTAAGATTGAGTGTATGCAGGATTTCAAGATTACACCTATTGACGAAGAAGCTAAAACTGCTATTTTAAACAAAGTTAGAATGCGTTCAAACGAGCTTATCATTCCTGATGAAATTAATGGATATAAGATTGTTGAACTTGGTTTCAAACTTTCTAAGAAAGATAAGTATTCTGTTAGAAAGCTTATTTTCCCTAAGTTTTTAAAGAAAATTCCAAAAGAATTTGCTTATGATTATCAGAACAATTTTGATTCAGTTATTTTTAATGATTGTCTTGAAGAAATTGGAGACTATGCTTTTTGTAGAACCAAAAACAATGGAGAGTATTTGATTCCTAAAAGCGTTAAAGTTGTTGGAGATAGTGCTTTTAAAGTTCATTGGAGTAGAAACAAGGTTAAGTTTGAAAAGGGTTCTAATATTGAAAAAATCGGTAGTTATGCTTTTAGTTGCTGTGAAGTCGATTTTAATGGTGAAAGTTGTAATCTTACAGATGGGTCTTTGGCTGAAGCTAAAGTTCACAACTTTGTATTAAATCAGAAATCTCTTCCTGTTAGAGCTTTTTACAATTCAGAACTTTTTAATGTTTCTGGTCTTGATAAGGTTACAGACTTTGGTACTTATTCTTTAAGAGATGCTAATGTCAAAGATTCAGGCTTTAAGGGGTATATTTTAGACCTTACAAAGAATCCTGTAATTGATAAGGGAGCTATTAAAGGAAATATCTTTAGAGTTTTAAAGCTTGCAAAAGATACTAAGCTTACTCCTGATTTATTTAAGGAGTCTTACTTTGAAGAGGTTATTTTCCCTGACGATTTTGAGGGAGATGAAATTCCTGATGAATGTTTTTGTTATTCAAAGATTAAGCATCTTAAACTTCCTAAAACAATAAAGAAGTTTGGAAACAAAGCTTTTTATCGTTCAGACATTGAAAGCATTAATCTTGAAAATATTGAAGTTTTTGGAGATTATTGTTTTTATTGTTCTTCACTTAAAGAAGCTTATATTGGAGAGAATGTTTCATCTCTTGGAAAAGGTGCTTTTTCTAGTTGTAGTTATCTTTCAAAGGTTATTTTTGATAAAAACTGCAAAGTAAAAATTCTTCCTGAAAGTCTTTTTGAGTATGATGGAGCTCTTGTAAGTGTAGAACTTTCTCCTTTTGTTGAAGTTTTAGGTGATAATTGTTTCTATAATTGCAATAAGCTTGAGACTATTAATCTCGGAAATATTTTGAAGCTTGGTCGTTATGCCTTTGGATATTGTAGTAGTATTAATAATCTTGATATTAGTAAGGTTACAGAGATTCCAAATAGATGTTTTTATGGTGATAAAAAACTTGAAAACATTAAGACTGGAAAGCTTATAAGTATTGGAAACAGTAGTTTCAGCGAGACAGCAATTTCTAAGTTTAATTTCAATGATGGGCTTATCTCTATTAAGGAAGATGCTTTTAGAGCTTCAAAAATTGAAGAAGCTATTCTTCCTGATTCTTTAACAGAACTCGGAGCTTTTGCATTCCTTACAAGTACATTACGTAAAATGTCTCTTGGTAAAGGAATTAAAGAAGTTTCATTTGGACTTATTCCTTCATATGTTAGAGAGCTTAATCTTTGCGAAATTGAGAAGATTTATGAGAAAGCACTTCTTCATTTACAGACTAAGAAGCTTGTAATTCCTAAGACTTGTACTTATCTTGCTGATTCAGCAATTTGTGAATCAGATTTTCTCGAAGAAGTTTATATGGAAAGTACTTTGGATAAGGTTAGATTACATCTTTTCGACAAGTGTCCAAATCTTAAAGAGATTCACACTGACGATATTAAGTCTGGAAGAACTCTTATTTCTAGGAAAAATACTTCAATCGAAAAGATTGTTCCTATTTCTCCTGATGTTAAGGTTCGTACTAGAAAAAAGAAAGCTTCTACTGAAGAAGTATAATAAAAAAGAAGGAGGATTTTCCTCCTTCTTTTTATTTTAAGTTTTTTAAAGTTGTCATTATGTTATCAACAAGTGTTGTGTCTATTGTTTTGTGATAATATGTACCATAATAGATTTTATTGTTGTCTAATAAATCTTTAATTTCTTTGTCTTTTTTAAAACTTTCTTCTTTAGATTCTTTTCTTCCAGCTTGTTCATATTTAAGTCTTTTATCTCTTAAAACTATGATATTAAAGTTGTTATAAGAATTAAATCCATCTATTATGTCTTTTTTAAATTCATCTGTTGCATCATTTGCGTAGATAATACTAAGAAGTAATGGAGAGTCTGTTACAACAACCTTTACTTTTCCTATAAGTCTATCAAGTCTATGTTTTTGTTCTGCATAAATAATCTTTTGCTTTTCCATAGAGTCGTTTAACATATCGAATCTTTCTTCATATACAAGTTCTTTTGCATATTCCGATACATATTCAGCAAGAATTCCTCTTTTTTTTAATTCACTTGCTATTGCCCAACAACAAGTTGTTTTTCCAACTCCAGGTCCTCCAAATGCATTTACGATTAAAGTTTTCATAAAAACTCCTTATAAATAAAATATTTTAAATCTCTTTTGTATAATATAAAATATATAATGTTTAGATAATATATTTTTATGTTATCACAGGAGGAAAATTATGCCAGTTATATTTGCATTAAGGAGCGATGAAGTAAATAAATTATTTTTTTCAAAAGAAGATTTTTTAAAGGTTGTAAAAAATGTTTCGAATCCCTATGTTAAGACATTTAAGAAAGGCGAAGAAAGGGAAGCTAATGAATTTTTATCTCTTAAAGAGAGTAATGAACTGCTTAAATTTAACGAAGAGCAGCATAAGAAAAAAAGTAGACTTCAGAGAGAGTTACATCGAGAAGTAGAAATGAAAAAATTTAGAGAAACACCTTATGTACCAGTTCTTCATTATGATGGAAAAAATATTTGTTTCCTTGATGTTGAAGCTGGTAAAAACAAAGCTATTTCTATTGGTTTTGTTATTGTTGATGCTGAAAAAAATGAAATTGTTGACGAATTCTATTCTCTTTTAAAACCATTTGACTTTACAGGAGTTGATGAATACTGTGAAAAGCTTACAGGACTTTCAACTTTAGACATTGAAAATGCTAGAAATTTTGATGAAGTTTATTCTGAAGCTCAGGAGCTTTTAAATAAATATCAGGTTCAAAATATTTTTACTTGGGGAGATAGTGATATTAAATTTTTAAGAAGGTCTGTTCCTTCTGGAATTTCTTATCCCTTCTTTGCCTCTCTTAAAAATATCCAGTATATAATTTCTAAGATTTCTTATGGATATTATAAGAATTGTCAGTGGTCTTTAGAGAATATTATGAGAATTTTAAAAATTGACAACAAACCTATTGCTCATAATTCTTTAATGGATTCAAGAGATTTGTTTAGGGTTTATGTTGCCTGGAAAAATATTGATATGGATAATATTGATATTGATTTCATTTTGAAAAAGAAAGAAACTTTTAAGATTAAAGAAATGGGAGCCTAAGTTGGCTTCTATTTCTTTTTTTTATACAAAAAAAGAAATGACAACCAAAATTAGGTATCATTTCTTTTTTCTACATAATAATCAAATCTGTCTAGACTGCAGGAATCATCTTCCTCTAAAGTGTAGCAATATTCTTTATCAACTACTGAATCAATTCCCATAAAGTTTAGGAAGTCTTGTGTTTTTTTAACACAGTTATATAGACCGCCTCCAACGATTGTAATATCATCGTCTCTTAAGGAATTTAGTAATTGATATAGTCCATTACATACAAAGTCCATAGAGATTGAGGTATTTGTCCTGTTTCCTATAATATATCCTCCATTTTCTTTAAAAATGAAGCTTCCCATAGGAATTTCTACGTTAGAAGTTATTTCTCCTTTGTTTATATTAAAATGTGTGGAGTTTAAGAGTTTTTCTCTTGTATAACTTGCTTCGTATAATTTAAAAACAGGATAATATGTTAATTTTTCAAAAACTTCTTTAGGAATATAATCTCCTTCTGAAACATTTTTTTCCATAATACAGACTATCTTATCAAAGTCTTTTCCTTTTTTGTTTAAGTAGGAAATTGTTTCATCTAGATATTCTTCATTAAAGCTGTTCCTAAATTTACTCTGGATATCAACTATAAAAAGTGTCTTCATCTATTTTGTACCTTCCCAGAGAATGTTTCAATATGAAACATATTCCTCCTTATAAAATATAGCTTAGTATATTATAAGTTTTTGTTTTATTTTTATGAAAAGTTTAATTAAAATTTTTATAAATAATTTAGGGAAATTATACATATTATATAAATATAATTAAAGCTTTTAGCTTATTTGATTTATTTTAGGAGGAAAAATAAATGGTTAATTTAAATGATGTTACATCAAAGGAATATAATAAGTTTATCAATGAGTTTTTAAAGAAGGATGCAAAGTTTAACAGACTTCAGATAGCTCATATTGTTGTATGTTTTGCTTCTATGTTTATTATGGGCGGTATTATGTATTTAATTACCCTTCCTTTTGAAGCTTTTTTTGAATCTCACGAGTTGGCACTTTTTCCTTTTTTCTTCATATCTTGTATAACACCTTTCTGGCTCTCACCTATTTTTGATAAGTTTGAGCTTAAGATGGCTAAAGATATTTACGAATGGGAAAAGGATATGGGATATTTCGTCATTTTTAATCCTCGTTTTATTGAAGATATTGTATCTCTTCCTATTAATTTTGAAAAGAATGTATTAAAGAATGATAAGTACTTTAAATTTCAGCTTTTCAAGTCTTCTGGTTGCTTTTTCTGTAAGACATTAATAGAAGAAGATGTTTTCAATAAGTATTCTGCTATGTTTGAGAAGGCTTTAAAGGAAAATTATGAGTATGTTCCTTTGTTTAGTGACACTGTATTTGTTTTTAGACACGATGAAATCTCTGAACTTTTAAGTCCTATTTATGAGGTTTATGAGTCTAGAAGATAAAACAAAAAAAGACCCTTTTATGGGTCTTTTTTTTATGCTTCTGAATTGAGCATTTGAAGCTCTGTATTGATTTCTCTCTTTACAGCTATCATTCTGCTTATTGCATTATACTGCTTATTTGCAATATCTGCAGCATTATCAATAGCTTCTTTTCTATCAACCATATTTTCATATTCAAGCTTTGCTTCTGCAGCTTTCTTTGCAAGTTCATCTGCAAGTGTTGCATCTTTATTTGCTTTCGACTCTTTAGAAAGCTTATCTGACTCTCTCTTTTTTTCTCTTACACTAATTTTAGCATAAGATGAAACATTCATTAAATATGAATATGTATTGGTTGTTTTGCTAAGTAATTTACTAGCATTCTTTAATTCTTCAATTGTTTCTAATTTGCTTGGAACTTCTAATTCAAATTCCTGATTAAGCCAATCAATAAGTTCTGTAGGATTCATTTTAAGAAGTTCTTGTATTGTTTTGGTCTTCAAGTTTATTTTACTCCTTTTATAATTCTGTCTAAATCGCTTTCATAAATTGTTTCTTTCTCTAGGAGCTCTTTTGCGATTTTTTCTAACGTTTCTTTATTTTCTTTAAGTATCTTTATTGTATCATTTTCTAATTCTTTTGCAAGCACAATTTCTTCTTCAAGAACTTTTTCTTTGTCTAGTCCAAGGTCTTCAAGATTTAGTAGTCCAAACTTATCACTCATTCCATATTTTGTAACAATTTCTTTAATAATGTTTGTTGCTCTATCTATATCATTTGAAGCTCCTGTGGTCACCTTGTTTTTGTCACCATAAAGTAAAAATTCCGCAATTCTTCCACCATAAAGTTCTTTAACTTCATTTTTTAAATCCTCAACAGAAAAAAGTCCCATTTTTTGAGGAGTTGAGAAAGTTACTCCTCCAGCTCCAGAAGTTGATGATATAATCGTTACTTTACTAATTTCTTTGCCATTTAATTTTCCAATAAGTGCGTGACCTGCTTCGTGCCAAGCAACGAGTTTAAGTTCTTCTTTATCTCTAGAAGACTGATTTTCTTTTGCGTGTCCTTGAAGAACCATCTTAAACATTGCTTCATCAATAATCTCTTTATTTATAAATTTTTGATTTTTTTGAACACTTATAATTGCTGCTTCATTTAATAAAGATTCTATTTGAGCAGGACTAAAACCTATGGTTTCTTTTGCAATTAATTTAAAATCTACATCTTCATTAAATTTTTTATCTTTTGAATATAAATTTATAATTTCCAATCTTTCTTCTGGAGTACAAGGAAGTGGTACACAAAATTTATTTGTAAAACGACCTGGTCTAAGAAGTGCTGGGTCCAAATCTTCTATTCTATTTGTTGCTCCTATTACTAAAATATTTTCTGCTTCATCGAATCCATCCATTTCAGTAAGCAAAGCATTTATTGTTTTTCTATCTTCAGAATTTTCAATTCCTGTCCCTCTTTTTTTACCTATAGCATCAATTTCATCGATAAATATAATGCAGGGAGCTTTTGCTTTAGCGTTTTTAAAAAGTTCTCTTATTCTTTTTGGTCCAACTCCTACATACATTTCAACAAAATCTGAACCAGAGGCTTTTAAGAAATTAACTCCAGATTCTCCAGCAAGAGCCTTTGAAAGAAGAGTTTTACCAGTTCCAGGAGGTCCGTAAAGAATAATTCCTTTAGGGAGTTTAGCTCCTGCATTCTTGTATTTTTCTTTATTTTTTAAGAAATCTACTACACTATTTAAGTCTCTTTTTACTTCATATAAACCTGCTATATCATTAAAAGTTTTACTGCTTAATTGTTTTGCTTTCTGATTAGGAATATTGTCATCTTTAATTCCTAAATTATTCATTAGTTTTGAAGACGTTTCTTTATCGTCTCTTATAATTACATATACTATAAGTCCTCCAACTGCAAGTAAAAAGATAAAAGAAGCAATATTGTCTGTTGTTTCTTTCTTATCTCTTTTATATGTAAGTTCTTTTGTTTCTACTAATTCTTCTATAGGTTTAACTTCTATTCCTGTTTCCAGAAGTTCTTTTTTAAAGGTTTCATAATCTGGATTATTTATTTTTAGAATGCCTTTTTCAGCATCTTTTATATAGAAATAAGAACTATCTTCTTTATAATATACAGTTGAAATTTCTTTATTTTCTTTCTTTTCTAAAAAATCTATATACGATAATTCTTCTAATTTATCATTATTTATTTCTTGTTCTTTTTTTGTATTTTGTCTTTGTAAATTTGGATTTACTACTGTTGTAGAAACTTTAGCTATAGTTTCTGCTTCAGGATTTAAAGTTAGAGTTTTTGAAATTCCTGAAAAAAAATTTGCCCCTAATATTACTAACATTAATAGTGAAATTATAAGTATTAATTTATCTTTATTATCTTTCAAACTTTTCTAATCCTTTTCTAAAATATTTATTAAACTTCTTATATCATAATATTTTTTTTCATATAATGCAATTGAAAAATTTTTTTGAGGAGTTTTTATGAATTATTATTTCACTTCTGATACACATTTTTGTAATGACTATATGATGATTAGAGAAAATAGACCTTTCAAAAATGGAGAGGAATTTTTAAAATACACAATAGATTTATGGAATAAACAAACAACTGAAAATGATATTATTTTTCATTTAGGAGATTTTATTAATTATAACAATACCTTTAAAAATGATTGGGAAAACGGACTTAATCAAGTATCTAAAATTAATGCAAAAGTTATTTTAATTATAGGAAACAATGAAGAAAGGTGCATTAAAGAATGCTTTAATAATGATTTTGAATTATTTAGAGATTATCTTTTAAATAAGGGATTTTTAGATGTTAGAAAAGATTATGAATTTGAAATAGATGATATTAAATTTTATTTGAATCATTATCCTTCTAAACATAAAGACGGTTATTATAATTTATTTGGTCACGTTCATAGAGCTACTGGACTTTACAAGCCTTTTGGTCTTAATGTTGGATGTGATTTAAATCATTTTTCTTTGTTTTCACTTAGCGAAATTATAAGAATTAAAAATGAAGCTGCTCTTTTTTGGGAGCACGATATAGATGTTAATTCTTAAAAACACAAAAGGAGAGGTAAAACCTCTCCTTTTTATATTAATCATAGATGTTCATTATCTTTTTTAAATCCTTGCCTGGCTTAAATTTAACAGTATTTCTTTCTTGAATTACTATTTTCTCCTGTGTCTTAGGATTTGTGCCATTTCTTTCAGGTTTATGTTCAGGAACAAAAGCTCCAAAATTTACAAGTCTTACTGTTTCTCCTCTTGCAAGAGCTTGTTCTGCAAAATCAGTGAAAGAATCAAGGATTACCTCAATATCCTTAATCTTATAGCCAGTATCGTAAGATATCTGTCTAGCTAAATCAGTTTTATTCATATATTCAATTCTCCTTAATGTTGTTGTTTTTATTTATTTTACATAGAAATATAAGAATTTATTTATAAAAAATGTGCTTATACTACATTTTTTTAAGGCATTTTGTCTCTTTAAAAGTTTCTTATTTCTTATATAATAAAAATATATTATTGTTTTTGGAGGATTTTTATTATTATGAAATTTAAAAAGCTTTTAATTATAGGACTTCTTGCAACTTTAGTGCTTTCTGGTTGTGGGAAAAAGGATAAAGAAGTAGAAGTAAATACAGAAGATACTGAGATTACAAATATTGAAGTATCTACTCCAACTCCTACTCCTGAGAAAATTATTACACACGAAGCTACTGATGCTGAGAAACTTTTTGAAGAAAGTAAGTCGTCAATGAATGAATATGTTTCTTATTATCCTATGAGGTCTTCTTTCCTTATAAATCACGTAAAGCAGTATACAGAAGATAATGTTACAAATGAATTTATTTTAGATTCTTTTGCTAAGAGTAGAGGACTTGAAATGATAAGGATTAACAACTTTGTATTTGATAAGCCAGAAGAGCAAGTTACTTATCATAACGGAGTTCCTTCTATTTCTTATGATTCTAAGTTTATTGCTTATATGGATTTAAACGAAGTTCTACAAAATTACATAGATTCTCAAACTACTCCTCTTGGAGAGTGGTATGAACTCTATTCTTTAGTTGATACTTTATGTGCAGAAATTGGATGTGAAGGAATTGTAATTACTACTAATGGAGCTCCTTTCCATATGATGCATTATACTTTCAAAGAAGATGAGCCTATTTATTTTTCTACTAAACTTAGCGAGTCTTTGGATATGTTTGAAAATACATCTGAAATAGAATTTAGTAAACTTGTTGAAACTTACAAAGACCTTGGGTATAATATTACCAGAGCAGATTATAATCGTTTCTGGAGTGCTGGTGGAGACATAGAAGGACTTGAAATGCCTAAT
>AUXO011735849.1_pt1 | contig 13878 bp, 9 predicted proteins | sample 768731 | NCBI WGS metagenome assembly AUXO01 (sample SAMN02715735, study PRJNA202380) | gut metagenome | biome: sheep rumen | host: Ovis aries | place: New Zealand: Palmerston North | reverse complement strand
GCATATTCAGAATTCTTGCGATTCCTTGCTCTGCAAGCTTCGTCTGGCCGAATTTGTGGAATTAAGAATTAATCTAGGTAGTGTATGAAAGAATTACAAAATGGCCAGGTGCAAGATACTGACCATTCGGTCCTATTCACGAAAGAAAAGTAAGGTATAATCTGGGCAGAAGCTCATTTAACAGCTCTATCATCCGGCATGCATACGATTCAGATGCATGTGTATGATGTCATTGTCCGCTTGTTTGATCTAATACGACAATACTGTAAGGTGGGAGCCTGAGACAACTCTTTTCCATACTGGGCATGGCTTCAGTGGTTGTCAGAACGCCCGCAATGCTCCAGTTTTCCGGTATTTCGCATTCCCCATGATCTTTGGATGAGAAGTTTACAGCAATCAGACAGGACGAGTCATCCGTGGTTCGTTTCATCAGACAGATATCGCCATCAACGTAAATGAACTCATTTATTCCTGTTGAGATTTCCGGAAACTGTAATCTCAGATGATTTGCATGAATGCAATACTGCAAAAGCGAGTTGGGATCAAGAATCTGTACATCATAAGCAGGATAAGCGTATTCGATCTTGGTAACTCCTGGCGGCTGCTGCGTCATATCATGGTCATTCCAATACATGGCAAGACGCTTATTAGGATCTTCCCCGCTGCCAACCATACCAATTTCTTCGCCATAATATGTAAAGACATTGCCGTTGAGCATATTTAGAAGCCCTTCAATAAACTTTGCAGCTGGAAGGTTACTACGTCCCTGAACTGCGCCAATTGTTCTTCCCGTATCATGATTGCACAGAAACGGAGCCAGTATACCCTGAGGGATTGCATTCAGTACACGTTCATACTGCTTTGCAAACTTCTCTGCATGTCCGGAACGTCCGCGGAGTGAGGAAATCAGGAAGCCTTCAGCCTGTGATGCCGGGAAAAGAAAGAAACTGTCAATACCGCTTGAATAGTACTGGGCTATGGTTGAAAGATCAGCCCAGCATTCACCTACGAGATAAGCTTCAGGATTGATTTGCTTACATGTCTGGTTCAGCCAGGAAAGAAACTCGATGTTTCGTTCCGTCTGCCCTGTATACAGGTTCGTGACGGCATCCAGTCTGAATCCATCCACGCGCATGTCCCCGAGCCAAAATGATATGACCCGCGTGATTTCCTGCCGTACAGCTGGTTCATCAAGATTCAGGTCAGGCATTCCGCCTCCGGCAAATCGTTCCTCATAGAACCAGTCCGAGCCGTCGAGCTGTGTATATCCATCAGCATATGAATTGCGAAAGCAATAATAGGACAGATATGGACTGCTGACGCCTGATTTAATGGCCTGGACCGCTTCCTGAAACCAGGGATGGTTTACCGAGGTATGATTCAGTGGCAGATCAATGATGATCTGAATACCATATTCATGAGCTTTCTGAATCAGCGAACGAAAATCATCCAATGTCCCGTAGGACTGATCGATCTGCATATAATCTGAAACGTCATATTTGTGATATGAGGGGCTTGGGAAAACCGGCATCAGCCAAATACCGGTATAGCCCATTTTCACGAGATCGTCCAGACGACCGATCACTCCCTGGAGGTCTCCAATCCCATCACCGTCTGAATCCTGATAGGAACGCACAAAGATTTCATACCAGTTTATAGCAGGTTCTGCCTGACTTCTGGCAGGTGACTGCATAAACAGCAGACACAAAAGCAAGAGGGTTGATACTATCCTTTTCATTCTGCTTTTCTCCTTCCGGTATGTAGAATGGGACGCCAATACAGTTTTGCTGTTATTTCTTTAGAGAAATCTGCCTGTAATACTCTGAGAATTTGCGGCAATTTCTTCAGGTGTTCCTGTTGCTACAATCATACCACCATCCGCACCTCCGCCCGGTCCCATGTCAATGATATAATCAGCGTTTCTGATCACATCCAGATCATGCTCTATGACGACAATCGTCGCGCCTGTTGCAAGCAGTCTCCGGAATATCTGAAGCAATCCCTGAACGTCGAGAGGATGTAATCCGATTGTAGGCTCATCAAATACAAACACTGAATCTTCCTGTGTCTTTCCCATTTCACTTGCAAGTTTCAGTCTCTGTGCTTCGCCACCGGATAAGGTTGGCGTTTCTTCGCCAAGCGTCAAATAACCAAGACCTAACTGATTCAGTATTTGTAACTTGGCAGCAATTGGTTTGACAGTTCTGAAGCAATCGATTGCTTTGCAGATTTCCATACGCATTACGTCCGGTAATGTGTAGCTTTCTCCAGTCTGATTCTCATATACGATTTCCCTGGCCAATGCGGCATATCGTGATCCGCCGCACTCGGGGCACGGTACCACTACATCCGGTAAAAACTGAATGTCCAGACTGATGGTTCCGGTGCCGTCACATCCAGGGCAACGCAGTTTTCCTGTGTTATAGGAAAAATCTCCTGCCTTAAAGCCGAGTTCCCTGGCTCTGGGTGTATGTGCATAGATCTTTCTTAATTCATCATGAACTTCAGCATACGTTGCGATCGTTGAACGAACATTGACGCCGATGGGAGCCGCATCGATCAGTTTGACATGACGAATGCCGGATGCCTCCATATGCTTGATATGCTCAGGCAGGGCTTTGCCACTTGTCAGCGCTTCGAGGCCGGGGACCAGGCTTTCGAGAACCATGGTAGTTTTCCCAGAACCTGAGACACCTGTCACTACGGTCAGACGGCCTTTGGGCAAGTGCACATGCAATGGATGAACCGTATGAATTGACCGTGTATCCATATCAATCTGTCCATCAGCAAAAATGGGGCGTTCATCGGTTTTCTTCTCTGTGAAGATTTTTCTTTTCAAAAATGGCCCAATCAAAGACCGGGAATTCTGCGAAATCTGGTCGATTGTGCCTTCACAAACAACGTAACCACCTTCGCTGCCTGCCCCCGGACCCATCTCAATCAGCCAGTCAGAGTTACGGAGAATCATAGGATCGTGATCAACGAGTACAACAGAGTTTCCATCCTGTACAAGATCGTGCATAACTGCCGAAAGCCCTTTGATATTCTGAGGATGCAGACCGATGGAAGGCTCGTCGAGCACGTAAAGAACCCCTGTTGTTCTGTTCCTGACAGCTTTTGCAAGCTGAACTCTTTGACGTTCACCTGTTGAAAGAGTGGAAGATACCCGGTCCAATGTAAGGTACCCGAGTCCCAGGTCCAGCAGCCTTCTGGCTGTGTGCACATATGTTTCACATATGCTTTCTGCCATCGGTCGCATTTCAGGGGGCAGTGAAGGCGGTATACGTTCAATGAATCTCATGCTTTCCGTTAACGACATACTGCATGCTTCGCTCAGGGAGATCCCGCAAACTTTTACCTGTCTGGCCTGTTCAGACAGACGAGAACCACCACAAGACGGGCATACTTCTTCCTTCAGAAATTTCTCTACCCGCTTCATCTGTTTTTCATCAGTTACTTTACTGAGCGCATTTTCTACTGTGTACACTGCGTTATAGTATGTAAAATCAAGCTCTCCGGCCTGATTGGTTTTCTTGGCATGATACAGAATATGCTTCTTTTCTGCAGGCCCATGGTAGACTATTTCCTTTTCCTGGTCGCTGAGATCGCGGAATGGCACGTCTGTACGGACACCCATGGCTCTGCATACGTCGATCATCAGGGACCACATCAGGCTGTTCCAAGGAGCAACAGCGCCCTCATCAATCGTCAAAGATTCATCCGGAATCAGAGATGCCTCATTTACTGTCCGAATGGTACCAACCCCTCCGCATGTCTTGCATGCGCCTGCACTGTTGAATGATAGCGCCTCAGCCGAGGGTGCATAAAATGAGATTCCACATACCGGACAGATCAGTGGTTTGCCCGCTGCCACAAGTAGGGACGGTGGTACAGTGTGCCCATTCGGGCAACAGTGCGTGCCTAATCTGGAGTATAAAAGACGCAGCGTGTTCAGTAATTCAGTACTTGTTCCGAAAGTAGAACGGATCCCGGGAACTGCTGGCCGCTGGTGTAATGCCAATGCTGCGGGAACATACCTGACTTCGTCCACATCAGCATGAGCTGCCTGGGTCATTCTTCTTCGGGTATACGCAGACAGGGACTCCAGATAACGCCTGGAACCTTCGGCATACAGAACACCTGTTGCCAGAGAGGATTTTCCTGACCCAGAAACTCCGGCTATCCCTACGATTCTGTGCAGAGGGATCCGGACATTGATATTCTTTAAATTATGGACTCTGGCACCATGAACCAGAATTTCCTGAGGACCAAGGTTTTCTGCATTCACCGGTAATCACATTCTTTCTGTTACTGTGGGCAGGGTATTCCAGTAACTTGTTTACACAAAAAGCTCCTGTGCTGTATGCACTGCAAAACAGTACAGGAGGGGCAGCTGCTTACGTGTTTGGTACTGTATCCTGGCGATCTGCCATACGATACGCTTCATCATAAAGGATTGTCTGACAATTGATTACGGGATTGGTTCCCGGCATTCGTCTGATATAGTTACCATCCGGCTGCTGATCGCGTGCTGAACTGTTATCCTTCCACATCAGGTCCATAACATTTTTCAGGCGTTGTTTCAGCGCCGGATCAGTGACCGGTGTTGCAACCTCTACCCTTCGGATGGTATTACGGGTCATCCAGTCCGCGCTGGCTATATAATACCTTGCCCGTTCTTCTGTGCCGAATATATAGATGCGACTGTGCTCAAGAAAGCGCCCGACCACAGACATCACCCGGATATGATCAGTATAACCGGGAACCCCTGCACGCAGACAGCAGATGCCTCGCACAATCATATCAATCTTTACACCCGCCTGACTTGCCTCGATCAGTTTATCCATCAGAACCCGGTCGGACAGACTGTTGACTTTGATCTGTATCTGTGCTTTTTCACCTGCCAGAGCATGTGCGATTTCCCCATCAATCATGTCCAGCAGTCTGTCCTGCAAACAGTGAGGAGCAACCAGCAAACGCTGTACATGATCAACGGTTTCGCCACGCAGAAGAGCCTGAAAAACTGTCAATGCTTCCCGTCCGATTTCCTGATCCGCGGTCATCAGGCAAAGGTCTGTATACAGACGACTGGTTTTTTCGTTATAATTCCCGGTCCCGATCTGTGTGATATAGAAAGGACGCCCCTGATGTGTCCGGGTTATCAGACACAGCTTACTGTGAACTTTCAGATGTTCAATGCCATAGATGACATGACAGCCGGCACGCTCCAGCCTGCGGCTCCATTCAATGTTATTCTCTTCGTCAAATCTTGCTTTCAGCTCTACGAGAACATCCACATGCTTTCCGTTTTCCGCTGCTTCAACCAGCGCTTCAACGACCTTTGAATCACGAGCCAGCCGATATAATGTCATGCGGATAGCGGTTACGGAAGGATCTCTTGCTGCTTCGGAGAGCATTCTGAGGAAGGGACGAATGCTCTGGTAAGGGTAATGCAGCATAACATCATGTTCCTGTATCTGATCCATGATGCTGCGACCATCTTCAATATCAGGCGAGTTCTGAGGATGTCTTGGAGCGTAGAAAAGGTCAGCATGACCACGCAGACGATCTGAGAAAATAGAAAAGAAGGAGACATCCAGGGGTGTATCGTATTCATAGACCTGCGCAACATCAAGCTGCAGCTGTTCACAAAGCTTGGCGATGATTGCGGCATCAATCTGGCGGCTCAATTCCATACGGATCGGACAAAGTTTCCTGCGACGCCGGATCACCTCAACCATATGCTCACGATAGTTCAGGTCTTCATCATAGATTGCATCCGCATCAATATCTGCATTCCTTGTAATCCTTGCCAATGTTTTACTGACAAGCTTGTAGTTTGGGAACAGCAGAGGTAGGTAATGCAGGATCAACTCCTCTACCAGCATATAGCAGCCGGTTCGTTCCGGCACCTCAATCAGGCGAGGAAATGCTGCACCGCTGCAAGGTACAATCCCGATACGCTCTTTCGTCGCTTTTGTTTTTGTATGCAGAACCGCGATGGCATAGATTTCCTTATTATTCAGGAAAGGAAAAGGCTGCTTTTTGCTGACTACGCTTGGTGAAAGCAGCGGCATATACTCTGTCTTGAATAATTCGCTGAGATACTGTTCGCTTTCATCAGAGATAGAATGAAAATCGACAAGGGTAATCCCCTGCTCCGTGAGGGCATCCATCAGAACTTTATAGGTTTTATCCCGCCTTCTGCAAAGTTCACGCACACGGAGAAGACAGGAGTCCAGTTGCTCGCGGGGGGTCATCAGTGTTTTGTTATCTCTTGCTTCCTGATCCAGAAGCATCTGATCATGCAGAGAGCCGATGCGAACCATAAAGAACTCATCCAGATTACTCTGAAAAATGGAAAGAAAAGACAGTCGTTCACAAAGTGGTACCCGCGGATCTTCGGCCTCCTCAAGGACACGCTCATTAAAACGCAGCCAGGAAAGCTCACGATTTTCAAAGCATTGCATAGTCATCTTTTTTGCTGCAGAGCAGCACTTCCCCCTTTTCTCCGTGTACTCTTATTCTTTCAGTTTTTTGCGATCTGTCCGATTCTTCCTTCGAAGGTCTTCTCAGCAGTCTTTTCAAGAATGCTGCGTGTTGTCTGAAATCGATCCTCCGAATAAATGCTTTCAATACACCGTGTCGCAAGCTGCAGAAGTTTCACATCTCCGTCCAGTAAGAATCCGAGAGATTCCTGACCGGACTGGCGGGTTCCCATCAGTTCCCCGGGCCCCCGAAGCTCAAGGTCTTTTTGCGCAATTTCAAAGCCATCATTTGTCTTGACCATAATTCCCAGCTTTTCTGAGCGTTGCGCGACCAGAAAGCACCAGCTTTCATCGCCACCGCGGCCTACACGTCCTCTTAGCTGATGCAGCTGGCTCAGTCCGAAACGATCAGCATTTTCAATGATCATAACAGTACTGTTAGGTACGTTGATCCCGACTTCGATCACTGTAGTAGAGATCAGAACGTCCAGGTCACCGCGAGCAAACTGATCAAGCACAAGCTGCTTTTCTTCTGCTTTCTGTTCTCCCCATGTCAGTCCGATCCGCAGATCGCGTAGCTCGTGTGTTCGGAGCTCTTCATATGTGGACTGTGCTGAACGTACATGTTCTATGCTTTCAGAATCCTCTACCAATGGACAGACTACATACGCCTGATGCCCCATGGCTATTTCTTTGTGTAGGAATCCGTACATATCATGTCGCTTGTTTTCCGGGACCAGTCTTGTCTGCACAGGCTTTCTGCCTGCAGGCAGTTCATCAACGACGGATACGTCCAGATCACCATACAGAATCAAAGCCAGTGTCCGGGGAATCGGTGTTGCAGACATAACCATCACATGAGGCATACGACCTGCCTGTTCACCCTTGGCCTGTAAAAAAGAACGCTGCCGTACGCCAAAACGATGCTGTTCGTCCGTGATGACAAGTCCAAGCTTCTGGTACTGCACCCCTTCTGAAATCAGCGCATGTGTGCCAAACACTGCATCCCATTCCCCAGCTTCGAGTCTTGCATGCGCCTTTTTCTTTTCGCTTGCTTTCAGGGAACCTACCAGCAGGCCGCATCGAATACCAAATGATTCCAGAACTTTTTTTGCAGATTCATAATGCTGACGTGCCAGGATTTCTGTGGGTGCCATCATGGCTGCCTGAAAACCAGCCCTGCATGCGCACAGTATAGCGCCAAAGGCAATGGCCGTCTTTCCGCAGCCGACGTCGCCCTGAATCAGCCTGGCCATGGCTCTGTTCTGCCTGAGTCCCTGAACGACCTCAGCAAGAACTCTTCTCTGTGCCTGAGTAGGTGTAAAAGGCTGGGCATTCCAGTACTCATCCACGACTTTATCCGGGATACTCAAGGCGAACCCGGGATCGCTAGCTCCACGCTGGCATTTTACCATACACAGGTATAACAGCATTTTTTCAAATGCCAGTCGTTGCCGTGCAGCTTTGACATCCTCGAGTGTATCTGGTTCATGGGATACTGCTATGGCCTCTGCTCGGGAGGGAAAATGGTATTCCCTGAGAATAGACTCAGGGAGTATTTCTTCAATCAGTTCAGGAAGCATGTACAGGTGAGTCTGTATCACCTGACGCAGGATCTTTGCGGGCACTCCCTGAATCTCCTTATAAACAGGCCGTATCTGTCCCAGTGTGACCTGTTCCGGGTTCTGAAGTTCCCTTCTTCCACGCTTATTGAATGCAAGCCGGCCATACAGTGTAACCGTCATCCCGGCGTGCAACTGCTTTTGCATCCAGGGCTGATTAAACCATATAATACTCAGCTTGCCGCTTTGGTCTTCCATTACGGCTTCTACCTTAGACAGTCCCTGATGCCATGAAGCGGAAGGCCGTTGCAATATACGCCCATGAAATACATGCATTCCGGGTTCTTCCGTTGAACAGGGTACTGCATGCGTCAGATCGTCATATCGTACAGGCAGATACATGAAAAGATCGCGCAGTGATTCAATGCCCACTGCGCGAAACGCTTCAAGACGTGCTGGGCCGAGCCCGCGGATCTCTTTCAGTTCCAAATCTGATTCCTCTATCCTGCTTATTCTACAGAGATCAGATAGTAATACAGTGGCTGACCACCGCTATGGCATTCCACATCACATTCGGGATATGCGGCCGCGATCTCATCCGTCAGTGCCTGTGCGTCTGTCTCGGAAGTATCCTGACCATAATAAACCGTAATCAGTTCAGAGTCTTCTTCCACAACCGCTTCCATCATTTTCATGGCCACATCATGGATGTTATCGCTGGAGTATTCAATTTTACCGTTATGCAGGCCGATGATATCCCCCTGCTTGATATGAATCCCGTTATACTCGCTGTCCCGGACTGCGTATGTAATGGTTCCGGTTTTGACGTGCTGCGCTGCTTCATCCATTCGTTTCGCATTCTCTTCAGCTGAGATATCAGGCTGGAAAGCAACGGCTGCAGCAATTCCCATCGCAACATTTTTGGTGGGGATTACAAATACCTGTTGATTATCCGCCATATGCGCTGCCTGCTGGGCCGCCAGTACGACATTTCCGTTATTCGGGAAAACAAAGACATTTTTTGCGGGTACCGCTCGGATTGCATTGAGAATGTCGTCAATGGAAGGGTTCATGGTCTGTCCACCTTCCACAACCATGTCTACAGCCAGATCATGGAAGATTCTCGAAAAACCTTCACCCAGTGAGACGGCAACCATACCAAAATCCTTGGTCAGCTCTACTGCCTGAGGAGCTTCTGTTTTGGGCTGGGCCGCTTCTTCCTTTTTCCTGCGGGAATCCTGAATATTCTCAACCTGAATCTCGCACAACTCACCCAGTTCACGGCCGTCTTCCAATGCTGTACCTGGATGATTGGTATGCACATGAACACTGACCCGTTCAAGATCGCCTTCTACATGTACATAGCTTCCGATCCGATTCAGTCGCCGACGAAGTGAGGCAATATCCCCTTCTTCGGTATTCTCAAGCGGAAGAAGCACATAAGCGGTATGATAAATGTGATGAAGATCTGTGATGCTGTCATGATCATCTACGAATTTTCCGTCATTCTTGGCTGCTTCTGCAAGAATTTCCTCTACAGATTTTCCCTCAATGACAGCAGCGTAACCTGTATATATATGCATCAGACCACTGCCACCGGAATCCACGACATTGGCCTGTTTAAGTACAGGAAGCATTTCCGGGGTTCTGGCCAGGATTGCATTCCCGCTGCGGATGATAACCTCGAACATTTCAATGAAATCATCCGGATTCTTCTGTGCCTGTTTCAGTGCATCTTCAGCAACAACCCTGGCCACAGTCAGGATAGTACCTTCTTTAGGCTTCATGACTGCTTTATACGCCAGCTCAGCTCCTGCTTTCATGGCTTCTGCAAACTGTACAGGGGTCAGCTTTTCCTGTCCTTTGACATGCTTGGAAAACCCTCTTAAGAGCTGGGACGTGATGACACCTGAGTTACCGCGTGCCCCTTTCAGTGCACCCTTGGAAAGCGCCTGTGCAGCTTCGTCTGCACGAAGGAATTCTTTGCTGTTGATTTCCCGGATAGCGCTCTGCATCGTCAGGGACATATTTGTTCCTGTGTCCCCGTCAGGAACAGGAAACACGTTCAGTGCATCCACAGCCTCGCGGTTCTGATCAAGTAGTGCACTGCCTGCAATGGCCATGTCTCTAAGCATCAGGCCATCAATGACTTTACATTGAATCAATGGTTGATTCCTCCGTTCATGATGTTCCGCTTTTCAGCGGACATATCCTGTGCTTATGCGTCAGGCGCGAACGCCTTCGACATTGACATTGACCTTTCGAACTTTGATCCCTGTCATATTCTCCAGTTTATACCGCACAGTATCCACAATTGTTTTGCAAACCTCGGCGATGGAAATTCCATACTCCACTACCACGAACAGGTCGACATCCAGACAGTTACCAACATTCCGGATCTGAACACCCTTGGCAAGGTTTTCTCTGCCAAGCCATTCCACGAGTCCGTCAGTAGCGCGTTTTGAGCACATTGCAACAATTCCGTAGCATTCCAGTGCAGCGTATCCGGCAACTTTCATCATGACATCTTCAGTAATATAAATGGTGCCAATATCATTCTTGATTTTACATTCCATCGATGGTCAGCCTCCTTACCTCAGACAATACTCCGATGCCCTTGCCTGATGGAGTGCGCAAAAAAAGAATCGAGCACTCAATAACAGTATACAGAATTTTAGAATGCTTGGCAAGCTTTGTTTCCCGTGCTTTCCTGTTTTCTGTGCTGGAATGCCTGTTTTTTCATCAGAAATCTTCATCCTGAAACACGTCCAATGGTTCTATGGCAAAACCTTCCCCTGCTCCACACCTGTCAGCAAACTCAGTTACGATCGACGGATCCAGCTGATCAGTCACAGCAATCCGAAACGCGGGTTTTTTCTCTTCGGAGTCTTTATACAGACCAGGCTGTACAGCCTGCATTGAATAACCGTTATGTTGTGCTGCAGACAGCACAGAGTCATGATCCATGGCATGACTCATATACAGTACAGCAAACTGGTCCAGGGGAATGTTCTCGTCCTCATTCTGATATGAAAGAAGCCGGCTTATCATGATTTTTCCGCACCAGATATCACTGTCCTTCAGTTCCATCTCCTGATGAACCAGCAGGTTCATCGGCTTGAGCAGATCCAGAAGCGGGTTTCCTGTTGGAGTTCCCTCATCTTTTCTGATCAGGAAGAATCTTCTGGTTTCTGCCTGCATATCGACTACAACATGTACAGAAGAGAACGGCTCTGTTGTTTGTAAGTTTTCTTCAGTCTCGTCTGTGGCATCCGTGTCGGGTTCGGTATACTGTCTCTCTGTATCCATCTGAAATTCTCCCAGTTTTTATCAATTTGCATATATTTCCAGCCAATTCAGGGCACGATCAGTGCGATCATGATGGCTGTATTGTGCATTCTAACATCAGAATACGACAGTGGCAACCGCGGAATCCATGAATCATTGCCGGTGGCTTGCATTCCCGGTATAACTTCCCTTATAATCATAAAGATTCTTCATAGCGGAGGCTTAACCAACCTTGAGTAAACTATCCCTGTCTGATTTTCAACCACAGGAACTGCCTCTGATCAGCATTGTCGTTCCTGTGTATAACGTTGCAGGCTATTTGCAACGAACGCTTGATTCCATTGCCTGCCAGACGTATCAGAATCTGGATGTCATTCTTGTTGATGATGGATCCAGTGATGGTTCATCTGATCTGATGGATACTTATGCACTGCGTGACAGCCGTTTCCGGACCATCCATCGCCTGAGTGGCAGAGGGGTCTCTTCTGCGAGAAACACAGGAATCCGGGCTGCTAGAGGTGAATGGATTGCTTCTGCTGACAGTGATGATATCCTGCCGAAACACGCAATTGAAACACTCTATCTGACCGCAGTTGAACATCATACTCAGATGAGCATGGGCGCATATAATGAATGCCACACATCTCCCCCGATCCGTTTCACCAGGCGTGTTCCGGCCAAGCCTGCTGTAATATATCAGAAAGCGGAACTCCAGCGTTATTTTCTGACATATGCAGCTGACTGCAATCATATGTGGTCCAAACTGATTCGTAAGGAAGTTTTTGAGCATCTTCGTTTTCCCGAGGGCATGATTTATGAAGATATGTACATGATGCCCAGAATTATTGATGCGGCGGGTTCATGTGCTGTAGTCAACAAAATAGTATATCATTATATGATCCGCAAAGGATCAGCCAGTAATAATGTCAATATAGCGCGGCAGATGGATGGCTTCCGTGCGAGACTGGCAACTGTTGAATACATGAAACAGCACTATCCGGAACTGATCGGGCTGGCAAATGACAGTGTTCTGATGATCGGGTGCAATGTTCTTGGAAAAATCGAGCATATAGGTGGCCGTGAAGTATGTCCCAAGGAATGGGATGAAGCGCTTCAGATTATGAAAACTGCACTGGAAGACAGTGCTTTGCAGAATCCTCTGTATAAGGCAGAAGCATGGGGCATCCGTCAGGACCCGAAACTGCTTTCCAAGATCAGTCATTTTGTGCTGAAGGCTGACCAGATGCTTTGAGTTGCTTAAGATGCCTTTATTAAACACAGAAAAACGGTGCATGAAACTCATGCGCCGTTTTTCTGTCTGAAGAGCATACTGATTCAGTTTGTACAACGGTTCATGCTGTAGCATCCGGGAAAGCTTATACCTGCTTTTTTACCAAAATCAGACTGGCGTCTCTTCTATGAGACAGTGAAATGTGTTCATTGCAGGCATCATATATCTGCCGTGCAGGATGCCACGTACAGGTCTATTGTGATTTTGCCAGGGTTTTCGTTGCTCAGCAGACTCCGCTCTTCATCAGAGAGGTTCTGATTCAACGGTGTCATTCGGATCAGTGCACACCAGTCTTCATGACGAATCGGGTATGTGGTTGTAATATGGTCAATGTTCTGTATATGCATGTGCGAATTAAGATATGTATACACATCGCCTTCATTGTACAGCGGGATTCCTCGCTGGATTCTGATCTCCTGCAGGTAATGCTCTCCCGGATAAACCTTGATCAGTTTGCCCTGCGGTTTCAGAATCCTGTGGAATTCCTCATAGCTGGCAGGAGAAAGAATATTCAGTACAACATCAGTGGCATGATCAGCGACAGGAATCCTTCTCAGGTCAGCGACTGCAAATACTGCATGAGATCTGTAATCAGTAGCCTGTTCAATAGCAGGACGACTGATATCGATTCCAACCCCACTCCATTTCGGGCGTTCTGACAGGAACTGAGATAGCCACCATCCTTCACCACAGCCGCAATCTACCACAGTGCCATTTTCCTGCTCGCAGATCGTAAGTATTCTCCGGATCACCTCTGCATAGATCCCGCTGTCCAGGATATGGCGACGGGATTCGAACAGTGCATGATCATATTCGGACTGAACAGGTCTTGAGAGGAAATTGACAAATCCTTTCCGGTTTACATTGATCACATGTCTGTTTGTGCATATCAGTGTGTCTTCATGCCGGACCAAACCTCCGTGGCAGTATGGACAACAGAGCAGGTTTGAAGAAGTATGCTCCTGAAAGAACCATTCGCGTTTACTCAGCATTGATTTCGCCTCATATTTCGATCCGTTCGGTATCAATAAAATAAAGAAGCGTTTCATCTGCCCGCATCACCGGGATTGAATCCACGCCTCAGTTCATTACCGTTCTATCCAGGAAATTGACATCAACCCCGGGCCTACATGCGTTCCGATCACTGCACCTACGCCCATTGTATAGATCGGCGGGAGCTGCAGCTTCTGCCGTTCGACAAACTCCTTGAGCTTTTCTGTCTCTTCCGGACAATCACAGCCCGCGATAA
>AUXO011947398.1_pt1 | contig 13880 bp, 8 predicted proteins | sample 768731 | NCBI WGS metagenome assembly AUXO01 (sample SAMN02715735, study PRJNA202380) | gut metagenome | biome: sheep rumen | host: Ovis aries | place: New Zealand: Palmerston North | reverse complement strand
ACAAGGTAGCGATATAGCCAATTGTACAAGTAATGATGAAGATAGTGAAGATTATTATAAGGATTGTCCTACAGGAACAGATCTTATAGCAAAAGGTATATGTATATACTTAAACAACTATGTTATTGACATACGAAATGAATGGAAATGGACGTGTATAGGTGATAAATCTGACAAAAAAATCATTATAATACAAGGGGAATCAAAAGCTGAAATATTGGGAGACTTTGATGAAATAGAAAAATTGAGATCATCTGGACGTTATTTTGATATTAGGATTAAAATAATAGATAATAAAAATTGGAAGTATGGTGAGAATTTATCTACTATTGGAGAGTTATATAAAGAAATAAAACAACTGTATTGTAGTTAAGAAAAACAATATAATGTGGATATATAAAAAAATATTGAAATTAAATTAAACTCCTAATTTATTTTATCATTAAATTCCAGTGAATAAATTGCTTTTAAAACAATTTATGTTTTAGTAAATAACCATTATCATTATTAAAGTTGTCCAAGTTAAAAATTAAAACTCTTGTGCATATTATATGAAGCAATATTTCTACCGGCTAGTTGAGTATCTTCATCAGGGCTTATTTTAAACAACTTAATACTTTGCACCATATTATTTTTTAACTCTGTATCTATATTCAAACTTAAATTCCTGTATAAATTTTTATAATTTGAAAAATCAAACGCTTTTTCTAGAGATATATTATCAGTTAGTTTGTATTTTACGTCGAAATTTAAGTTCTTAAGTTGCCTGTTAAATAAAATATTTATCAAATTTGAATTTACCTTTATACTTATATCTTTACTTATCAGACCAGAAACTTTGGAACAAAGGTCATTAATAAACGTATTTGCAGAATTAGTTAACTGATTACTATTAAAATTATTAAAGAATAATATAGAAAAGAATGTTTTTAGATCATTGTTAAATTTCTTTGCGCTATTATCAGCTAACAACACATTGTAATTTATATTTGGAGAATATATACCTCCGTCAAGCCTGACTTCGAGGAAAACATTACTCATTTTATTGTCAATATTTATGTTATATAGGTCAGAAATTGCGTAGATATTAATATTTGAGTATTGAAGGTAATTATTAAAACTTATCTTACCATTCCTTATGAGGAATTTTTTACTTAAAAAGTCACCAAGCTTGATATTATATGTTCCACCACTCATATTATAACTACCATTCAACTTTAGTTCATCATCAAATTTTATTGATATATTACCATTCCCTGTAAAGTATAAATTATTAAAATCGTTTAATTCTAGATATATATTGGTATCTTTATTAAAATTGATATCTAAATCTAATTTTGTTTTCATTTTATTTACCTGCCCCCTATATAATTTATTTAATGCAGTAATTTCAGATGTGTATATCTTTATATCAGACGTAGAACCTTCATCAGATGAAATATGAAAATTTCCGTTATTAACATCTATTTTCCCATTAACAAATATCTCATGCGGGTTTATTGTTATCCTTAAATCACCAGTCCCTTTTAATAATCCATAAAAGTACCTATTATTACTTGTTTTATCAAAAACTTTACAATTTTTAAGTTTACCTTCCAGGGTAAAAATAGGGGCAAACAATTTCTTTAATGAAACATTTGCATTAAAATTACCACATTCAATACCTCCCTGATAAGCTTTTATTGAATATATTCCTATTTCATTTGAGTTAAAACTAAATACATCACCAGATATATTATCATAATAACATCCATTACTAAATATATGTAGGGCAAGATCCCTTATCATACCATTACCATCTACCAGTATATTATCTAATTGCCCTTTCAAAGTATAACTAGTTGATATAAAACCTTTTTTAATGTCTAAAATATTGTAAACGAAAGGTCTTAATCCAGTTAAATCAAAGTCATCTAGTATTATATTAAAATAGAATGAAAAACGATCAGAAAATAGCAGTTTACCAGTAATATCAGCTATTTCATTTGACTTATCATATTGTTTTAAACATAAATTGATAATCTTATTACTATTATTATTGATTAGTATTGTGTCAACTGCAATAGATATATTTTTATAATTAATGTCATAAATACATAGGTTGTTTAGAAATAGGTCAAAATTTATTTTCCCATCAATAACTGTAGCTTTGCTTGATACATTACATTTAAGGTTTTTTAATCTTAATATATTTATTCCATTAATGTTTATATTATCTAAAGACATGTGTAAATCTGCAAAACGATCATTAACGTCCAGATTATAACGCCCATTTATATTTAAATAATTTATATTCCTTTTCCTATTATAAACTGAGAAATTATTAAAAATAACATTCTTAGAATCATATTTTATTGTACCCTCGGCAAACATTTTCCCTTTTAATAATCTGATATAATTCCTTTTGTTATCAATATCTAAATAAATACCTTCACTAGTATCTAAGTTGAAATTAGAATCTATAATATTGCCACCTTTGCTGTCTAAGGTTATCTTTGATTTAATTAAATTTTTCAGTAATATTATGTTCGAATTAAACTTAATATCATCATCATCCCACTTACATTTTAAGTCAACAGATGATATGATTTTACCATTCACATCAAGACTATTATCAATATTAACGCTGAATTTACTAATATTATTATCTATAAAAAACATCCTATCAATATTCAATTTCACATTGTTTTTAATAAGACCACCAATATTACTAAAATGAAAATCCATACAAATTTCTCCGAAATCTATTATATCATAAAAAAACAAGTTAAATATGTTTCTTTTCTTTACAATAATATTAGCTGTTGTATTATAACTATTGACGCTCCTTATACGTAATTCCTTATTTGATAAATTTAAAAATCTCGACTTCATTATATTTAGATCGTTAATTATACCACTAATATCGGCCTTATTTATGTTTACATCAATAAATTCTGATGTTAAACGTGTGTCAATTTTCCCATTTTCATAACTAAATAATGCTTTTACATCACTTATCTCAATAGGGACATTATTGATATCCAATTTTATATTATTTACCAAACTTCGCAATTCATATTTCTCCCCAATATTTAATAAATTCATTTTAAAATTACATATTACATTATCTGTCCTTAATTTATTTCTGGAAGAACTATTCGATAATACATTACCTTCCAATAAACCTGATAAATTATTAAGAGATAAATTATTTTTTGCAAATATATTAAACTTCTTGCTTAAGACTTCTAATTCAGCAACAATATATTTATTAACAAGTGCCCCTTTGTACCTTATTTTGCCTAATTTTAGCATTTTGAACCCAATGTCAGATAGAGTAAGCGCAAAATTACTCTTTTCTGTCATAGTTATATAATCAAAATCAACTAGGATCTCACCAATCGATAAACCCTTTAAATAATTGCTTAAAAAATCTCTTGAATCAATAGATACATTAACCTTATCGACAATATTTACATTTTTAGATTCCTTACTAAATAAATTTGATATATTTGTAATAGCTGTAACCTTGAGATTAACCTTATTATTACCATCAAAGACAGTAGTATATCCAGTAATTTTATTGTTACTCCCAGTTATATTAACTGTCAAATCACTTATAAATAGATCAATAAACCGCTTAAAGCTAAAACCGAATACATTATTAATGAAGCATAGTAATGAACGACCGTTGTTGATTTTTAGATTATACTTACATTCCAACAATTTATCTATACTACCGATGCTAAAATCGATAGCAGAAGTCATATTTTGATAATTAAAATTAATGTTTTTAAGCATTACAGTATCCTTGTTTTTTATAATCCTACCATTAACTAATACATAATCATCTGCACAACTAAAATTCTTTATATTCAACACTTTATTCAGGTTTTTACAGGATAATAATAACTTTTTAATATTTAAACGTCCATCAAAACCATAAAATAAAAATTTATTTTTTAGCAATTTACTAACGCTGGATAAAAAGATATCACCTGTAAAGTGCAAATCATCTGTTAATAGACGTAAATTATTAGCACTTAGTGAATCAGATATAAAATAATATGAAAAATTCCCAGCCAAATCCTGAATTGTTACATAATTATTTCTTAACAACAAATATATATTAAACTTTACATTTTTAGTGTTTATTTCAAGATTAGATAACTCAACATTTAAAATATTTCTCAAACTATTTTCCCCATTATTATAATTTATAACGAAATTATCAAGTTTTATATTATTAAATACAAAAGTAAAGAGTCTCAATATTTTTGTATATTTAATGTCTTTATTAACGTCAGTAATTTTGTTTTGCGTAGCATTATCAAAAGTAATCTCAAAATCTTTAAAATATAGATTTTCAATAACTATCTTGCTATCTAGGATAATATCAAAAATATTTAAATTGATTGACATCTTATTAATATTTAAGCTTCGTTTATCATTAGAATTAATAATTACTTTGACGTTATATATATCAATCGTTGCAAAATCCCTTATACTCGAACTTTCAAACGATAATTTAAAATAACGATTGCTATAAGCATTAAAAATTGTAGTTATAATTTTTCTTTGCAAGAAAGGTATTCGTATCAAAATTATGACAGATGATATCATTACGAATACACTTATGAATATATATTTTAATGCCCGTATAATGATCATTTGTACAATAGAAAACTAATTTGTTGTTAAATTAAAAAAGTACTTAAATAAAATTTATTTTATATTAATTTTATACTAATTAATAACAGCTCCGTAATGCTTGTTGTACTAACGTTTGTAGGAATTCGCGAGAATAAAAGAATTAGGGATTACAAAATTGTTCTAGAGGAAAAAAATAGCGGTAAAAAACTATTCCTAGACATTACGTTAGATATATCAATACAAATAAAACGCATACTAGGTAGTGAACATTATAAAGGAATCTTTGACTTGTTCATATCAATTAGCGAAAAATTCGGGTTTAGACTAAAAAAAACAATAATAGATATAAATAAGCAGTTATCGATGCTGAATCTTTTTGATGAATTTGGCAATAATCTTCAACTAAGTACTAATTTAGTAGACGGTATAATACTATCTACTTATAATGAATCTGATATTTACATTGATAATTCTGTATTAAAAAAATCAAAAAATAGCGATACAATTACATATTTTTCTATAGACTTGGCGAAGTACTCATTAAATGAACTATACAATATGCTTGAGCGAGCTAAATATGATGATTCATTTCTCGAAGAAGCTGTAAGAATAAGAGATGAGATAAAAATACGTGAGAGTAAACTAGCAAAACCATATGACGATGGGCCTGATTTGATATACTGATATAAATATCAACTGTTTTTGTTAATTATCAAATGTTTTTTTTATAAATATAATATGGATGGAAGTATTATATTTGATTTCTCTAGTAAGATCGTTGAAAATTCAATATTGTCTTTTGGTGTCGCTATATCATTAATAGCGTTTTTTAGCTGTGCAGTACTAAGTAATTTTAGTGTAAAAGAGATGGTTTTTTCATGCTTATTTATTTCTATATTTGGCATCATATTCGGTTCAATAGCGCATTATGTATTTTATTATAATGATTACCGCATTATTGAAGAACACATGCCTTATTATTTTAAAATATGTAATTTGGCATTTTTTAAAGATAACACTATTGGTTTTTCTGAGGATGCCTGGATGTCAGATCACGGATTGATATTAGGAATTATAATTGGTTGCTTATTTAGCTCTTTTATGTTTAAAATTAGTTTTCTTAAGTTGTTAGATTGTACAATATCGTCTATTTGTTTACTTTTATGTAGTTTTAGACTATTAGATTTATTAAAAGTAAGAAATTTTGGAGTACCTACAGAAAAATCGTATGGGATTATTTTTTCAAAAATTGATTATCTACCAAGACATGCGACTATGATGTACGAATTTATTTTACTCCTAATTACCTTTTTTGTAATATTGTATATCTTTAAAAAATTTGATTTTAATATCAGCAGTCAATCAAGATATGGGTTTCTATTTTTCTTGGGCTTACTCTTTATATATATGTCAAAAGTTATTGTTGGTCTATTAAAAGTACAGGATAATATACTACCAAATCCTGTATCAGACTTCTTTAAATTAGGTGTAGATCAGTTTTTAGCAATTAGTTTCTTGATGTTATCTTTGATCTTTGTTATTTATAAATTCCCTAAGGTAGAGGACTAATAATTTGGGGTTGACATGATTTTGACAGTTATGAATCATGTAAAGGTGCATGTAAGTTTTATCTTACTTTTAAAAAGATAGTACAAATAAATGGCAATGAAATAATTGCAGGCGGAAGTGATCCTAAGAAAAATAAATTCTTAGCAGGTCTTATGAATTTCATTAACGGAAATTCACTTCTAAGAATGGTTGCTTAATTAACCAATATTTTATATTGATTTGCTGTTTAAAAATATAAAATGTTATTGGGAAAACAGTCATTCCATATAACGATATTTAATATGGTTTGCTAACGTATATATCTGCTGTGTGAACAAGTTTTTATTATATCTGTCACACTTAAGAAAAATAATAATAAACATGTAGAACTTGCATTATTTGTATATTGGACGAGGGTTCAATTCCCTCCAACTCCACAAGTTTATTTTAATTATTTACAAAATTATCCAATCTTTTTTTGCGATGGAAAGTTATAGCAAATCTATGAGCCTCGTCACGGATGTATTGTAATAGATGTAAAACTTTTGAGTCGTTATCAAATACTACAGTTTTATTTGAGTTGTACATATATATTTCTTCAAATTCTTTAGCTATGGAGATGATATCGACTTTATCAAAGATTTTTAATTTTTTTAAAATTTTTACAGCCGAATTTAACTGCCCCTTCCCGCCGTCTATAATAATCAAATCTGGTAAGGTATCTATACTTTTATATCGCCGGTATATTACCTCTTCCATAGTTTTAAAATCGTCTTGTCCAACAACGGTTTTTATATTAAATTTTCTGTAATCCTCTTTACTTGGCTCTCCTTCTTTAAAAACCACACATGATGACACAGGATATGTCCCTTGTAAATTAGAATTATCGAAGCATTCGATATGAAATGGAGTATTTTTTAATCTTAATTTATTTTTCAATTCGACAAGTATTTCCTTTTTGTCGAATTCCAATGTCTTTTTTACCCTTATTTCACTCCTAAGAAAATCAATATTTCTCTTGCAAATATCTATTAATTTCTTTTTATCACCTACTAGTGGTATTTTTGAACTAATATTATTGTACGTAAACTTAACATTTGATATTACATTTTTAGAGGTACTAAGATATTCATCACGATATAATTTAAAGACGTTCACCTCATCAATATTAAAAAAAACATCATTCTTTGTAAAAACTACCAACCCACATTTTATTATAAAATATGTACAATATATATCTTCTCCATCTTTTTCAACGTAAAACACATCTAAATCCTTTAATTTTGGATTAGAAATTACTGATTTGCTTTCATAAGACATTATTTCGTCTAAATCGTTTTTGCATCTCTGAGCTGCTTTATATTGCTCATTTTTGGAATAATCAGCCATTTTTTTCTTTAATGCTGTTTTTATTTCCTTAAAATTTCCTTTAAGAATATTTATTGCACTATTTACTCTATTATTATATTCCACTAAACTTACATAATCTTGACATATTCCGCAACAATTACCAAGATGATACTCAAGGCAAACTTTATATTTATTATTTTTAATTTTATCCTCATCTAAATCTCTTTTGCATGTTCTAATTTTACATATTTTAATAATAAAGCTATATAAATCATTCATAAAGCTTCTATTCGAGAATGGCCCAAAAACATATTTATAGTCATTACCAATATTCTCAGTTGGAACTAATCGTGGAGCTATTTCGCTTGTTATAACAAGGTATGGGTATGTTTTATTATCCTTGAGCAAAATATTATACCTAGGTTTAAATTTTTTTATTAAGTTATTCTCTAATAAGAAAGCCTCATGTTCATTTCTAACTATTGTAAAATTTATGTATTTAACATTCATTGCTAAATTATGTGTTTTTATTGTTTTATTATTTTTTTCAAAGTATGAACTCACTCTTGAATTCAAATTTTTGGCCTTACCTATGTATATTATCTCTTTGTCTATATTGTAAAAGACATATACTCCGCTTGAATCTGGTATTTTCTTTATATCCTTAATTTCAAGATATGTGGTAAGCATTAATCAGAAGTTAATAAAAGGATTTTTAATTCATTTATTTTTATAATTAAAAGGAAAGTTTTTTACATAAATAATTGATTTCTTGTCAAATGTTTGTATCGGAGTAATTTTATATGGTATAGATATTATTTCACTGTCATATATTTTGGATGAAACGTCTAATTGATAAATAAAATATTGTTGTTCAAACATATTTACAGGGTTTACAGCATATATTTTTATCAAACCATCTCTTCTAACAAAATATTCTATAAAATTAGACACATTAATACCATTTTTAAATTCTTCAAACCTTGTTAGAACTTGTATATCATCCCAATTATTTATTATCTCTGATATAATTGACTTTTTAGCATCTCTCAGTTTTTTCTTTTCAGTCTTAATAACTTTCTTATCTTTGCTAAAAACATATCCATCGTAAACTATATCATCAAAGTTTAACCCATATAATATTTTATTGAAATAAATATCCCAGTCAACATGTGTAAATTTATTATCGACTATAAATTGAATAAAATGGATAATATTATTAACCAATATTTTATCATTCCACTGAAAAAAACTGTCGACTAAATTTAATTTTAGTAACCATTTTTGTAAATCATGCAAAACAAATATAATTCCAGCATTTTTTATCCTAAACTTCCTTATCTCAATAAGATCACCAAAATCTAAATTTGTTGTATAATAATCACTTACATCAATTCGACTATCTTTATTATCATATGTGGATATATCGTTATTGTAAATCGGGTTAGAAGCTATATCAGTAGTATTAGTATTATAAGTTGGATTACTTATTATGGTGGCTGTATCAGTATTGTAAATTGGACTATTAGTCAAGTTTGAAGTATTAGACTCATAAGTTAGATTAGTTGTTAATTTAGTAGTTTTATCATTATATATTGGATTATTAGTCGTGGTAGTTAGGTCTAGAGTATATTTCTGATTATTATCTATATTTGTAACATTAGTATTATAATTTTGGTGATTAATCATTCTATTAGCATTTTTAGTATAATCTAGGTTGTTAGTTATGTTACTAGTATTAGTATTATAAGTTGGATATGAGGTTGTTTTATTAGTAACGTTAATATAATTTAGATTAGAGGTTAAGTTAGTGCTACTAATACTATAAGTTGAGTTAGAAGTTGAGTTAGTGGTGTTAGATTCATATGTTAAGTTATTAATTAGATTTACTGTATCTGTAGTGTAATTTGGATTGCTAGTTAGGATAGTAGTATTAGTATTATATGTTAGATTATTGTCTAAGTTTGTAACGTTAGTATTATAAGTTAAATTACTGATTAGACTATTAGTATTTGTAATATAATCCTTGTTGTTAGTCAGATTATGCGTAGTAGATTCATATACTGGATTATTATTTAAATTAGTAGTGTTAGCATTATATGTTTGATTATTAGTTAAATTGGTAGAATTAACCCGATAATCTTGGTTGATAGTTATGTTGGTAACATTAGGCTCATATGTTTGATTTTTAGTTAGATTAGTTGTACCTGCAGTATAGGCTTGATTGTTAGTTATATTAATAGAATTAGACTCATAGATTGGGTTAATTGTTAAATTATTAGTATTTACAGTATAATCTTGACTATTATCTATATTGATAGCATTAGTATTATAAACTTGATTATGTGTTGTTTTATTAATTATATTACTATTGTAAATTGGATTAGAAGTTAGTTTAGTAGTATTTTTAATGTATGTTGGATTATTAGTTAATTTAATGCTATAAGCATTGTAAGTCGGATTAGATGTTAAATTATTGTTATTTGTAGCATAATTTTGGTCAATAGTTATGTTATCTGTGTGACTATTGTAAGTTAGATTAGAGGCTAAGTTAGTAATATTTGTAGTATGATTTTTGTTATTATCTATATTAATAATATTCGTATTTGAAGCTGGCCTAGAAGTCAATCTATTAACATCAGTACTAACGTTAGTATTGCAACTCTGATTAATATCTACATTATTTATAACGTTAGTATAATTTGGAATAACAGTCAAGTTAGTGGTGTTACTATTATAAGTTGTGTTATCATTTAGATCAGTAGTATTAGTATTATAGATTGGATTAACTGTTAATTTTGTAGTATTATTGTTATAATCGTGGCTATTATTTATGTCAGTAGTATTAGTTTTATAATTTTGATTATTAATTAATTCAGTAGTATTTTTAACATAAATTGGGTTATTAGTTATGTCAGTAGTATTAGGATTATAAGTCGTATTACTGATTAGGTTATTAGTATTTTTAACATAAATTGGGTTATTAGTATTTTTAACATAGATTGGGTTATTAGTAGTTAAGCTAATAGTATTAGTTTTATAATTTTGATTATTAATTAACTTAGTAGTGTTTTTATAAATTTGATTATTAATTAAGTTAGTCGTATTAGTAGTGCATTTTGGATTACTGATTAAGCTAGTAGTATTTTTAGTGTAAATTTGATTATTAGTTATACCAGTAATATTATTATAATTTTTATCATTATATTCATCACTTAAATAATCATTATTTATAATATCAATAACTAGTTTATAAAAAAATGCTCCTTCCGAACGATTTTCTATTAACTGAAAAATTTTTTTATCTTTTGTATTCACTTCAATATTCTTTATATCACAATTAGATAAACCTAATAGTTTACGCACGAATCTATTAGCAAAATCATTAAATTCAAATTCTTTGGGCGTATAATGATTAAATAATTCTTTATAGAATAACACCTTAAATTGTTTTTCATTTACATTCCCTAAACCAATTGTGTCTTTTAATTGATACAAGACATCCAACATTGAGAATAATCTTTTTGCTTGATCTCCGAATAATTCATTTGTAATCTCTTTTTTTTGAAAATCTGAAATATTATGCAATATAAAATCTACGGCCATTGGATTTTCCAAATTAAAGAAAAAATTACTTATAGAATTCTTATCTACAAATAACGTATCGTATATTTTTCTCTTATCTATCCTTCTCAAAATAAAATCTACATCAAAATTATCACTAATATTCCTTATAAGATTCAATATTCCATCATTTCCGCCGCAGCCAGTATAACTACTATTATTCTGTTGGTATAAATCCTCTTGTAACTTTTGTAGTATAACTATATATATATTATTGACTAGTTTTTCATTAAAATTTTTACATGAACTTAATATTCCTGCCCCCAATAAAACATCATCTAGTGAAATAATAATAGGGGCTGCAATGTCTAATAACCCAACATTGGGATATTCCTTTAAAATTAAATTTGAAATCACATCGTTAAGAATTTTATTAATTTCAATGTGAGATACATTATTTATTAAATCCGTTATTAGCCCTTTTTTCTTTTCATAAACGCATTTCTTTACCGTAAAAACCAGATTTAATTTCTTTATAAGGACATCCATCAACCAAATTATCTACATTAAATCTACAGAAAATAATTATATTTATAACAATAATATACAATGACAGAAATTATAAAAAGATTCAATGTTTTTACAGATGGAGCATGTAAAGGTAACCCAGGGCCTGGGGCATATTCTTATATTATTCTAGATAATGATAAGATCTTATATAAATATTCAGAGGGGTTTATAAAAACCACTAATAACCGAATGGAGCTTATGGCAATAATAGAAGCCTTGAAATACATAAAACTAACGTACACTTCTTTTGAATGTAATATCTTTTCTGATTCTAAATACGTAACAGATACATTTAATAAAAATTGGATTGGTAATTGGCTAAATAACAATTTTAAGAAAGTAAAGAATACGGACTTATGGAATAGCTATATCAATATTGCTAAAGGATTAAATATAAAATATTTCTGGGTTAAAGGTCATAAAGGAGTAACCTATAATGAGGAATGTGATAAAATGGCATCCTCTTCAATTAATAATAAAATTTTAAAAGAAGACATTGGATATAGTAGTTGATTTTTTTTTATCAATTTTTTTATTACATATATATTATGAGTTTAGTTTGGCTTTTTAAGGTTTCATTCTCGTTTACTTTGATTTTGGTCAGTGTACTTACTTTTCAATATATTGGATCTAGTAAATTGGATTTTTTCCTAATAGGGTTGACTTCTTTTATTATAGGGTTAGTTTTTTTTATATTCTACGAGAGTGCAATTAAAAAGAATAAAAAATTGTTTATCATCTTACTGAGTCTAACATCAGTATTTTTTTTACTATTTTCTTATAAAAAACTGATGGTCGCAGAGGATAGAAAGATTATAGTTGATTTAATTAGTAAGACTAAAAGCCTAAAAGAGAATGAATTCCTGTTTGGCAAATTAATAATTGAAGCAAAGAACAAAAAAGTCAGTGATACGAATAAACCAAATGATGCCAATAACCAAGGCAACAGTAGTAGAACAAATGATGAAGATAAAAAGATAAAAGAGTTTAATGATAAAGTTAATGCTGATATTAGGTATATAAAGAGTTTGATTGACGAGAATATAAAGATATTGTCAAGCATACACAATAAGCAGATTTCTAGTAATGATAAGATTAGAATAGAAAAAAATCTACTTAAGTATAACGACATTGAGAATACCATAAAGAAGAAGTACGATGATCTTAAAAAAGAAAATGCTAAAATAAAAGACGAAATGAAGAAAGCTGAGGAAAATTCTGCATTACAGAATAAACCTACCAGTAACGATGTCAAACAGAAGGGAAGGAGTGTAAATGTTAATAAAGTAAAGAAAAAATAATATGTACAAAGGTAAAACAAGTTCAAAACTTAGCAAGTGTATAAAAATTACAGGAAGTGGTAAAATTATGCGTAAAATGTGTGGAAAGAACCACATGTTAGATAAAAAGAGTAATGCGAGAAAACGTAAGTTGAATAAAAAAACTGTTGTAAGTAATGGAACAACAAAAGCAATACGTAAAAGTTTAAATATCTAATTTTTTCATAGTATCTTATAGTCTGTTTTTAGTTAAATAAGAATTAAAAAAAAAAAAACGTAAAAATTAATTAATAGTAAAATTTTACTATTAATATTTTTTATTGTATATTAAATTATGATCCACTGTACCATGTTACACAAATGGAGTATTATACTAGGGTGTAGTATATATTTTCTTGATACTACAACTATATATGGTGCTTGTGATTGTTGTGATAGTTGCTCTAATAAAAACAGAGACACGAATAAGTACTTAAAAGTAAATATAAAAAAAACTAACCGACTCAGTGGTGTTACAGGTGAATATAATATGAAGCCATGTGATAATGATTGCGTAGTAAACGATGAAGAGGCTAATTGTGAATTTGATGTTCCAACTATTGATGTAAATGATATGAAAAGTCGAATAGATAGCAAAATATCAATTAAACATCGAAATCGTACAAGGAAACATGTAGAAAGTGTAGATATTGGTATGTATGATCTTGATCAATATAATGCTAATGATACAATTACTAACGAAATTGACGAGAAAGAAATTGTAGAAAAATGTAAAAAAATTGATACACAGGAAGAATTTACTGTTAAAAATACAAAGGCTGAGGATAATAAGAATGAAACAAATGAAGAGTTTACACATAAAGATACAAAATTAGAAGAAGAGAATAAAAGGAAATTAGAAGAAGATAGGAAAATAAAAGAAGAAAACGAAAG
>AUXO017405452.1_pt1 | contig 13881 bp, 4 predicted proteins | sample 768731 | NCBI WGS metagenome assembly AUXO01 (sample SAMN02715735, study PRJNA202380) | gut metagenome | biome: sheep rumen | host: Ovis aries | place: New Zealand: Palmerston North | reverse complement strand
AATGAATAATGAATAATGAATATTTAGTTATGAAGAAAGCGTTAATTTTAGGAGTGATGGCTATGAGTCTATTAGCTTGCAAACAGACGAATCCGTTGTTGGAGCAGCCGAACACACCGTTTGGTGTGCCGGCGTTTGACAAAGTAAAGATCGAGCATTATTTACCGGCATTTGAGGAGGCTATTCGCCAAAATAAAGCGGAGATTGATGCGATAGTGAATAACGAAGACGCGCCTACATTTGAGAACACGATCGTAGCGTTAGACCGTTCCGGTCTGCTGTTAGATCGCGTGACGGGTGTTTTCTTCAATGTATTGGAGGCAGACGGTAACGATGAGATGAACGCCATTGCCGAGCAGGTAAGTCCCATGTTAAGTGACCTGAGCGACGGCATTATTCTGAACGATGCGCTGTTCCAACGCGTGAAGGCTGTTTATGACGAGCGTGAGCAGTTGGGTTTGAACGCCGAGCAGATGAGACTGGTAACGCAGACCTACAAGGCTTTTGCGGACAACGGAGCTAATCTGCCGGAGGACAAGAAAGAGCGTCTGAAAGAGATTAACCAGGAGTTAAGTTTGCTTTCGCTTAAGTTCGGCAACAACGTCGTAGCAGAGACCAATAGCGACGATGTAAAACGCTTTATTACGGACGAAGCGTTGTTAGCGGGTCTTCCGGAGAGCGCGAAAGCCGCTGCGGCAGAAGAAGCAGAGGCAGCAGGTCATCCGGGAGAGTGGTTATTTACTCCGAAGCGCACGAGTTTCACCCCGGTTCTGCAATACTGCGAGAACCGCGAGTTACGCAAACAACTGCTGATGGACTATACGACGCGCGGCAACCACGACAATGAGAACGACAACAAATCCGTTATCATTCGCGAGATGGAATTGCGCATTGAGCGTGCGAAGTTGTTCGGATATGATAACCCTGCCGACTATATCCTCGCAGACTGCATGGCTAAGAACCATCAGACGGTAGATGCATTCTTAGCATCCGTTTGGGCTCCTTCGTTGGAGGCTGCGAAACGTGAGGCGGCAGAGTTACAAGCCCTGTTGGAGCAAGATCTGCCGGGCGAGAAACTGCAACCTTGGGATTGGTGGTTCTATGCCGAGAAGCTGCGTAAAGCCAAATATGCCTTGGACGAAGAGGAGTTGAAGCCGTACTTCGAGTTGAACAATGTGCGCAAAGGTGCGTTCGGCGTAGCAACCAAACTGTATGGTCTGCAATTTGAGAAATTAGAGGACATGCCGGTTTATAATCCGGAGGTAGAGGTATTCAAGGTAACGGATGCTGATGGTTCGTTAGTAGGTATTCTGTACACGGACTATTTCCCGCGTGCGGGTAAACGTCCGGGCGCATGGATGAACAATATCCTGCCGCAATACATCGATGCAGAGGGCGTTGATCATCGTCCGGTAATTATCAATGTAGGTAACTTCAACAAACCGACGGCAGGTAATCCGTCGTTGCTCTCGATGGACGATGTAGAGACCCTGTTCCATGAGTTCGGTCACGCATTGCACGGTTTGCTGAGCAAGGCGCATTATAAGAGCCTGAGCGGCACGAATACGCCGCGCGATTTCGTAGAGTTGCCGAGTCAGTTCATGGAGAACTATGCGTATGAGCCGGAAGTGCTGAAGACCTATGCCTTCCATTTCGAGACCGGAGAGGTCATTCCTGACGAATTGATCGAGAAAATCAACAAAGCGAGTGCATTCAACCAGGGTTTTGTAACGACTGAGTTACTGAGTGCGTCTATTCTGGATATGGACTTCCATGAGTTGACGAGTGCAGAGGGCTTGGATGTCAATGCATTCGAGGCAGAGAGTCTCAAGAAGATGGGTATGATCGATGAGATCATCGTTCGCTATCGTCCGACGTTCTATAATCATATCTTCACGACCGGATATGAGGCAGGTTATTACAGCTATACTTGGTCGGCCGTATTGGATGCCGATGCTTTTGCAGCTTTCAAGGAGACGGGCGACCTGTTTGAGGCCGAGACCGCTAAACGTTTCCGTCACTTGTTAGAGCAAGGCGGGACACGCGATGCACAGGAGTTGTATCTGGAGTTCCGCGGCAAAGAGGCAGATCCGAAATATCTATTGATACGGAAGGGATTTGTTAAGGAGTGAAGGAATTAGTGAGTTGGTGAATTAGGGAGTTAGTGAATAGACATAAAGCGACCATATTATCCCGCGTGCTGCCAATTGTCTTCTGGGCATTGGCAGTAGCGGGTAGTGTGGGGATACCCTTTCTGTTATCCGCATTAGAGGTACAATCTCCCGATTTCAACGAGAATTATTGGTGGGGGTTTGCCGTATCTGCGCTAGTGATGGCAGTAATTGGCATTCTCAAAAAACTCGATCGTCATGAGATCGCGATCCAAGAAGCCTTCAGTTCGTCTTTGCTATTAGGTATCGCTTCATTCTGGTTGCCTACGGTCCTTTTCCTGACGATCCCGGTTATTATCTTTTTGATTTATTATAACCATTTTTCTTTTCGGTCCTTCACGGCCATAATAATAGGATTCGCCACCGTAGCGATATGGGCTACAGTGGCGATCGTGCTGGGTTGGATTCCCAATAACTGGGCGATTTTCTTCTCGTCCTCTATTGCATGGGGATGGATTCCGTTAGGTTCTATTCTCCTCGCGTGGTTAGGTTCTACCATTGTACGACAAAGCCTGCGTGTACGTTAATGCCCGCTTGGGCGTAGTACCACGGGCTGTAGTAACGGCTTCCGTCTTCGAATTGGCACATCCAGTTTCCTCCGTTCGACTCATAGGCACTGTTGAACAGGTTATTCGCCTGCGCCATCAACTGTATCGTCGGCCATTTAGCCGGCAGCGGTAACGTGTAGTGCATCGTCACGTTCGTCACCGTGTAGGGTTTCAGGATCGCTTCTTCTGACATCGTGTTATCCAGATACTGCTTGCTGACGGCAATCGTCTGTATGTCTGCGCGGAAACCCGCGTAGTTGAAGGTGAACGTGTTGCTGAAGATCACAGACGGCGAGAAAGCGATCGTCACTGTGCCGAAATTGATCTCGTCCTGACGAATCTCATTCCAGTCTGCGTCATAGATAGATACCCAGTCCGTGTAGTTAGGAATCTTATTGCGCGAGAGCGTCAGATTGGCTGCCCATTGGAACCAACTCGTCGGCATCCAAAGACCCGTCAACTCAATACCCATTCGGTGACTCTTCGCTACGTTGCGTGTCAGATACGCACCCGTATCGGAATACTTACCCGTCAATACCAACTGGTTCTTGTAATCCATATAATAGAGGTTCGCGCCCACGTGCCAGCGCTCGCCCGAGTACGTGTAACCCAATTCGTAGTCATATAACTTCTCTGGCAGCGGGATATCATGCTCGCCGGCTTCCGTGAAATTCTTTCTGCTCGGTTCGCGGTTAGCAATCGCGAAATTGAAATACACCTGATGGCCATGATCCTCATACGTGATACCCGCCTTCGGGTTGAAGAAATGGTAATGGCGTGTAGCGGTGAGCGGTTGCAGATCCTCGTCATTGATGCCGCCGATGTGATAATATACATAGCGGTATTGCAGATCGCCGTACAGCGTCAGTTTCCGTTTCTGTTTGTTGATGATTCGCCAGTTCGCTTTGGCGTAGATATTGCCTTCTGCCTTCACGCCGTTGCTGCGGTAGAACTCCTTAGCAGTCACGGTCTGATACAGGTCATCCGTCACCAATCCCCAGTGCTCGCCCATATAATGGCTACCGGCACCACCGATCGTCAGGTCGGCCGGTTCAGAGCGGTAGTTGATGCTGAAAATGCCGCCGTAGTAATGGTTGTCCAGGTGTTTGTAACGAATAAAATTGGACCTCTTGATGACGGTCGAGTCGTTTGGCTCGTAGTTTGGCAAACCGAAAGCAGAATACTTCTTGTCCGCCTTCATCTGCTCGTAGTAACCGCCGCCGTGCGTATAATGCAGCGTCGCATTCAGCACCCATTGTGGCGCTAATTTTTGCACCAGATTGATCTGAAAATGCTGTTGCTTGTAGTTGTCGTTCTGTCGCGGATAGTACGCGATATCTCCGTTCGCATCCGTATATTCGCCGGCAGGGTTATAACGCCGGTCGGTCAGCAGATTTTCAGCCGTCACGCCGTCCCACGCCATATACGTCGTCTCCATACCTCCGAAGGCGGAGAACGTGATATTCGTTGCTTTGCCGTAGTATCCTACCGAACCGTAGTACGAGAACAGATCGGACTTCGCTCGATAGAGATAACCGTCGGAATTGACCTTACTCAATCGAGCCTCGATACGCCAGTTGCGTGGGAACTGCACCTGTGCATTCACCATCTCGCGGAAAGTGTTGTACATACCGCCGTTGAACTGCAACCTCACGTGTGCACGTGCGCTGTCGTTCAGCATCTTCTGCGTAGGTAACGTACTCATGTTCAGCGATGCGCCGAAAGAGGACGAACCGTTCGTACTCGTACCTACACCGCGCTGTAACGTCAGGTTGGTCAGACTCGAAGCCATGTCGGTCATGTTCACCCAGAAAACGGTCTGGCTCTCCGCATCGTTCAGCGGCACGTCGTTCACCGTCATGTTGATACGTGTGTGATCCGTTCCGCGCACACGGAAATAGGTGTAACCGATACCCAAACCGTCGTCACTCGTCGCTAATAACGAAGGCGTGTTCTGCAGCAGGAACGGCAAGTTCTGACCCGTGTTCTCGCGGTTCAACTGCTCGTTGTTTAACTTCTTGCGGGTGTCCGCAGGTTGCTCCACCTTCGCAATAATCGATACTTCAGGAATGTCACGTCCTTGAATAAGGATCGTGTCCTCACTCGTCTGCGCATAGGCAGACATACACAGCGCGAAAGCGCATAAAAAAAGAATGTTCCTTTTCATTTTCTTTAACAGCATTACCTGTTCAAGTTCTAAGGGTATGATCTCAGCCGAAGCACCCCTAATTACAAATCGGGTGCAAAGGTACAGCTTTTTTTTGATATATGCAAGAAAAAATCGCTCTTACGGGCGATTTTTCCGATTTTCTATTTTTTTATTGCCTTGCTTTTCTTCCAGAACGGGAAGTAAGGAAGAATGCATAAAATGCGGCGAGAAGGGCGAGGAGGATGAGAGGGGTTTCCCCGACGGGTGACTCCCAAACGCCTTCACCGATCGCTTCTGTATCGGGTTCAGGTTCTTTCACCTTGACTCTTTTAGATCCGCAAGTAGCGGAAGGTATATAACAAGCTCCTCCTTCGCTATTGAGCGTAGCAAAATTAGCTGCACTAATCGCAGCAAGAGAAGAGGTTGTGCCTACCCTATCTCTCCCTGAAGGGAAGGAATTCGCCGATGCCGTATAAGCCGATGTAGAGCGGAACTCCGTTGGCGGAGCGCTATACGCAAAGGGCTTGTATTCCGCGGCGTAAACGCTCGCCGCGACCCATAAACAGACTAAAACACTTACTAATTTCCTCATCTAATCACCATCCTTTCTGTATTTTTGCCTCGTTGTATAATATATACACCTGTAGGCAATTGGATATTAGAGATGAGGTCGTGTTCAGAGAGTTTAAGTACAGGACGTCCAAGGACATCGTAAATTATTGCAGATTGGTTATTGGCAGTTGGTAATTGGCCATCTACCTCGTCGATGTCGGTTGTAACGCCGGGTTGGCCACCGTCGCTTGTTGTGCGCGCGCCGTTACCATTGATGAAATAGCGGATTTGATCCGACTCCGGGGTACGAACGGCTACTTGGAGTCCGTTCGTAATCTGGATGCTATCATTGGTAAGCGCATCGTAGAGGTAAAGCGGCGTCGACCAGTGGCCTTCGAATGCAAAAGAGAGTAAAGTATATTCCTCATACTCATAGTCGGGCAGCGTAGCAAAGACGAGCGGAATAGTCCCGATGGAATCGCGGACATCGAGCATCAGCGCTTCATTTCCGGCGATGGTATACATCGAGAGCGGGGTCTCGTATGCCACGTTATTGCTTGTACCGGACGAGAGGTTGAGCGCATCCTCTCCTGCCACATAGTTTCTCGAAGCCATCGCAGACTGTCCGATAGTCAGATATGCTTTGCAAAGTCCTCCGTCGGTTTCGTTGGCAGCAGACATATAGAGCCAATTGACAGGAGAGGGCTCTTGGTACGCAGCGCGTCTTGCGGGTGCGGAGAAAGATATCGTATCAATAGAGATAGCACTACCATCCGCCATTGCAACGAGAGCTTCGGGACGAAGTTCCACTTCTAATTCTGTGTCTGCCGAAGCGGCTATCAATCCTACAGACCGCTGCGGTGCTACGAAGAACTGACCGGGTCCGTTTATGACACGTATGCTGTAAGAGGCTTCTCCTTCACGCAGGTGATAAGCCGTGAAGTAATAAGAGGTTTCTGTTCCTCCCTTATCCAACTTGCTACTGTTATCTTGGCAGAGTTTATACACATCGATAAGCGCCATGGTCGGGTTTCCGAAGAAGAACACTTTCGACGGCGTCTCATTGGTCAGCGTATAAGTAATACCCGCACTGGGATTGCTTGCGCTTGTGCGTGCAGACGCCAAGTCGGTCTTATTGAATGCCAAGTTATTGGACAGATCTTCGAAAGCAGGTTTGCCCTCCATAGTCTCATCAGAGCCGGTGCCCCAAGAGCCATCGGGTTTCTTACCGATATAGGGATAATGGGTCTCTTTCTTCGGCAGACGAACGATAACCGAGTCTTTATCCTCGCCGGTTTTATCGTAAGCCAGCAGCAAGCAGGCGGTACCGGGCGTTAGCTTCATCTTCATCGTATTAGTAAATACCCAGTCTGCGGAAGAGCGGGATTTGTACGACAATTCATTGCCTTCCGTATCGGTGTTATAATAAGCGAAGGGTACGGTCTGGTTATAATACGCGGCATACATCGCATACGGCGTTTTACGATTATACTCAGCCGAATAAGAGGTAGAGGGATCTTTAAACTCCTTCGGATCGAAGTCCACATTATCGGCTACTTTCGGGATATACATATCGCCTGCATAGATGTATTTGAGTGCCGGAGAGAAGGTCATATACTCGGCTGTTGCCAAAGGCACATCCACAAAAGCGCGCTCGTAGTCGAGCATTTCCTGTCCGAGGATCGTCGATCTGGGCTTGAAGAGGATATCTTTACACGTATTCTTCTTAAAGCCGTACTCAAGGGTATCGATACGACGAGGAACTGTGTTGTTGACAATAGGCAGGGTGTTAGCCGCAGCCATCTCCGGAATGATAACCTGGGTTTCACCCATGGGCACTTTGGCTTTGAAGCCATCGGCAGGGGCGCTGGCCATAACAGGTGTCCAGTTGGCATCGTCGTTCCAGTAGTTCGCGGCATCGGGGTGCGCCGGTGTCCAGCGGACGGTATCCGGCGCGACGGCGAGGATGAACTGCGAGTGCCCTTTTATGTTATCTTCATCCGTTTCATCCACCGAATAAGTGGTATTCGGGTCGGTTACCCCGAAGAATGGTGTTGAGAACCGATACCAATAACCTGCTTTCAGGCGGAAGGTTGTACCAGTCTTGGGAGTAAAATGCACAATATCTTCCGACTTATAATATCCATCCAAGTTTGTTGCCGGCGACTGCACATTCTTATCTTGTACATAGTAGAATTCTTCTGCCGCATCTCCTTTGCTCCAAGAGGGGTCGTTCGTCTCAATGAGTTGGGTAGTCTGCCATCCGAGAACGGCAGCCTTGGTGTCCTCAGAGGTTATATGCGCCACCCGTACTTTCAAGTCTTTGGAATCCAAGCCGTTGGCTTCGCTGCGTGTGGCGCGTATCGTAGGTACTATGTATGTATCACCCACGCGGCTGTCATAGCCGTAGCGGAGTTTGTATTTCGGCTCCTCGGAATGCAACTGGAGCCAAAGGGTATCATTACATACAGATGCCTGAAGAGTGGTGTCGGCATTTCCGGCTTTATTACCGTTTGTTACATCAAAAAGACCTGTAGCCGGAACCGGCAGAAGGTAGAAATAACTATCCGCCTTGTCTCCCATGTAGATATCACGGTAATCCAGACCTATCTCCAACAGGCCACTCGTTACCAAATAGTTCAGGCGGTTGTAGATAGCATTAGCGACAGCGGGTGTACGTCCCGTATAGGTGAAATACTCCGGTCGGATTGCGCTCCAGTTGGTCATGTCGCGCATGATATTGCGTTCATCATCCGCACGGAAAGCCTCCATATCGTCAACGAATTGAGTACGTGTACAGCCGTATTTAGCAACAAAGGCGGCATTCGATGCAGCATTGTTGGCTCGAACGTCTTCAGAAGCATGCAGGAGGTCGAATTTGCATCGAGGATTGGTCACCGGTTTTCCTCCATAGGAAGAAGGAACAGTCAACTTGATAGAGGCTCGCTGTGTCTCATTAGCAGGGAGCAAGGTCAGTTCAGGAGTAGAACCGGTTAATTCCGCCCGAGTATGATTCGGCCATGCTGCGTCATTTACCAAGAGACTTGTAGTCTGCTTGATATTGAATATATGGAAAGTAGCACAGTGCTCTTCATCGAAGGTAGGTGTGTCGTCCAAGTTCCTCTTAGTAGTCATACCTATACGGAAGGTACCATTATCAGTAGCTGCAATAGGCAGACGGCAGTTGACATACAGCATCCAGTCATCTCCCACTTTGACGAAGGATTTAATATGCCGATTCGTCGAAGTACCGAAGTCCTCATAGTCATGGGCAACCACTTGCTCGAAGGTGCGCACCGATCCTGTCTCATCGAGACTATGTTCCGGAGCAGCTGTAGAGGAAGCGCCTTTTGTCCGAGCGGCAGTGATCAAAGCGTTACGCAAGGCTGACTGACCGCCTACTGTATTACTTGCGCTTGGGTCGTAGTTTGCTTCCGGAATCAAGAGGAAACCGTAATCATTTCCCATCGTGGTTTTGAGCGGCGTATCAGATGACGAGAATCCCTCTTGAAGATACCCCGGGCGGATTTCTGCATTCATCATCGGCACATATCCTCCAGCGCCATCATTCACATCATTATCCCATTTTTGGAACTGATAAGCAACGAGTTTACCGGGCTCATAGAGAACAGGATCCGCCTTGTAGTTCAAACGGACAAGTACAGTGACGCTATCGTCTTTGATACAGTTCGCTTTATTCTGGAAGACAGAGAAAGCGCGGTTTTTCTCGATAAACCGCAGGTGGTCAATGAGGAGGAAGGCATTTTCGGTAGTTCCGCTACCATTCAGCGTGGCGGTACAGCGGAACTTGGCGTATCCTTTGATAGAGTCACGGGCAATAGGAAGCGCCATCTGGCACCATGTTTTGCCATCCTCTTTATATGGGATCTTACCAGTCTTATAACGATAAATCTGTTTCCATTGGGTTCCGGTCCATCCCTCCAAGTCAGCAGTGATCATCGGCTGGTAAGCATTGCTCGTCGGATTGCAATAATCAGCCACCAGATATATCTGTTGGTCAGAACAGGATGGCGCGGGGTACTCAAATCTCATGATTGTAGTACGTTTCGGAGCCGCATGGATACACATCATATAGCCGTTTCCGGCTCCGTCCAGACACTCTATTTCTTCTCCTGCATTATCTTCGCCCTCCGGCACGACGAATTTATTGATGAAAGCGTACTCTCCTTTTGCCGGGAGTTCGGAATCTCCATTGACACGCTGAGAGGCAGGTATAACTGAGAGCGGATAATGATAGCTGAGTTCCGTGAAGCCCCATGGCATATGATGGTTGTGCGCACGTACTTCGGTAGTACCTGGTTTTGACCACTCGTCCATGCCCAAGTCATAGAGGATGGTATAGTTGTTTTGGACATCATCTTCGCTTATGATCGAGCCTTGCCCCGGATTCGGACCTTCTTTCTTAATATCACGTGTTACGAGCGTCACTTTCGCCAAGTTGAAATGCTCGGTACGCAAGCAATACAAAATTGTTTCATTCTCATTCTCATATACCGTATTGTCAATCAAAAGCGAAGCATCGGCACCCATAGTGTGTCCGGCGCGATCCTGTACGCCCTCATTAGTGTCGTAGTCCCAATGGGCAACCGGTTCCCAACTCGATCCCAAATTGGTACTGCGATACCAAGTGGGGGTCTCATAATGCAGTTCGTCTTCAGGCTCGATGATTTGATAAATCAACCAATATTGGTCGGATGCATCAGCACCATCATAACCTGCCTCATCATCATCCGGCACATATAAGTATTGAGAATACTCGTAAGGACTGAAATATGTTCCCCGCCCTTCTCTTTGATATGAAGTCAAATAACCCGTACGATGTAATAAACCAGAAAAAGACATGTGCAATTTTAGAATTGCAGGGTCACTATTCGTAATTCTGTTTCCGGAAACAGTAGCGGGATGTGAATAAGTTATTTCATCTGTTCCGGATATGCTAGTTTTTCCCGTGATCCATCTCACGCGGTAGTTTTCACTGAAACCTGCACGATAATATGACCAGAGTCCACGAGGACTCTCTTCGTGCGTAAAACGAATTGTATTCCCGGTCTCTTTTGTTAGCGATATTACGAAAGCGGGTTGCACTTGATGCGTTTTTCCATTAATCGTAGCATCCAAATATGTATTTTCAAGATACTCGCGGAGTGCTAGTGCGTCTGTTTTTCCTCCGATGCGCCCATATGTTGCTTCTTCTTCACCCGGCTCCTTTCCCAAGACATAGCCATGACTCTTATTCGCACTCACTACCAGAACTTTTATCGTCTTAGGACCTTCCGTTCCTATCGTATCTATATCACCTTTTGTAAGCAGTTTGGCTCTTCTTTTTGTCTTTCCTGCGGTGTATTTCTTTCCGATGCGGGCATAACATTTGGCTTTGTCGTATTCATAGCCGTCGGCGGTATTTTTTACGCCCATGTTATTATCCACATGTCCTGATGCATCGGGGTTGAAATAGTATATATATTGCAGGTGATCCTCTACAATATCAGCCCCATCCTCTGCAATCGGGTATTTGGGGAAGAAGCCGATGGTTCTTTTTGCCGGCGCAATAATCTTGATATCCTCCATCCATCCCTTGTGTCCGGTGCCTCCATTGACACGGCAATCCGCCATCTTGTCCGCTTGTCTTTTTGCCGGTTTAATCTGGAAGACGTTGCGATAACTCAGTGTCGGTTCTGTCAATGATTTGAGATTACCGACTACACCTACAGCTGCCGTGTCTATATACGCACTGACATCGCAAGCGACATCAATAGTATCGGTTGCAGAAGCGCCGTAATTGATGGCAGGGATAGGTGTCGCATAACCTACGATGAAGTGATTGGGTGTCCCCATGGACATATCCCATTGCCCGCGCGATGTAGTAGAAGTAGCATTGTTAATAGGTATGAATACTTTTCCTTGGTTATTTTTAGGTTCTTCCCCCAAGGTGTATCGCCATGTACCATGCTCTACATCGCGGTCCTTATGATCTCCATCGTAGATAAACCAACGATAGTATCCCCAGTGGTCACGATGGAGCGGCAACGAGTGCGATTCGGACGGGATAGCATACATCGTATAAACTTTCTCGTGTACGGCCTGCAAACCTTTTGCATCCAACGTTCCTTTATGGTTGAAGGTATATAATTTTGCGTTATCAGCTCCGTGCCATTTCTGGGTGATCCATATAGAACGCGTCACTTCTTTCTGGTCTCCTTTCGCAGAAGAGTGCCAATAGCGATAGGTATATTGGATTTGCGCCACGCGGTTCTCCGCCACATTCGGATTCGACTGGAATACTTTCACACGAATCTGGTTTCTCGCCGTCAGTCGCACATTCTCCACCCACGTGCTTGGAGTGACTCCATCGGGTTCTAATGCACGCACCAAGAGAGTATCGTACAGCACAATATCGCTAATGACAGGATCTCCTGTCATCGGGTCAATCTTGACATTCCCATCCTCATCGTATTCCCAGATGGTATCTCTATGGCACGGCACATCCATGTCCAGAACAATCTCTTCTCCCACATAGCGGCTTACGCCGATATGATCTTTCGTTTGCACCTCATTTCCCGCCGAATACAAAGCGGATATATTGAACGTAGCAGCCGTATCAGCAGCCGTAATGGTTACATTCAAAACGTTCTCGGGATTGAGTTTCAGGTTGGTATAGGTATATGGGAATACCTTATCTGTCGGGTCGGAAGCGGTCTCCAAGTTTACGAAGGGATTGTTATGATATGTTTCACGGGTGACCAAGACCGAGTCCGTGTATTGAACTCCATCACAGGTAAACTTGATATACAGTTGGTCTGTATGGTTAGCATAGTTCCCCGGAGTGGGCGCTCCTCCGCCAGCCGGTTTGCGCAACATGTCAAACGGCGCAGAGCCTATTGCGAAGATCGTGTCGTACCACAGGTTCTCAGCCGTTTTCAAGCTAAAACCATCCTCACGGACATAGACCATTGTCGAATCCAGCCATCCGTAGTTAACAACGGGATTTTCCGGATCCCTTAAATCGTATGATGTCACACCGTAATAAGGCATTAGAGACTTGCCATTGTATGTCTCCGGGTGCTCCGGATCAATGGAGGGATTGGATTTCCATACGTAATAACCGGTAAGGCCGTGTGTAGATACGAGTTTCTGCTGATCTTCTATCGCGGCGGAACGGGATGCAAAGATATCCGTGTTATCAAACCGGCTGCGGAAACGATCTATGCTCTCATAATACGTCAGTTTGGCGGTAATCTGATAGTTCGTAGTGTCTTTGTCATGCGTCTCCCAACCGATAGGAATACTCTTAGGACGTATATCGAAATGCAGATCGGATCCTATCTTGCGGTCCCAGACGGAGATGCGCTGGGAGTTATCAGGTTTTGCGGCGTAGGCACGACTAAACCCATAGATCGGGTCATAACGCAGATAACGATAGACATCAATACCCGTAGCATAGGAGTAATAATACAGGAAACCGTTGATATACTTGCTCTGCTCGCGGTCGTCTTTTTGGGTATACCAAATCGCCACATTACCGTTAGGAGTAGCGGTAGAGGAGTCGCGGAGAATAAGCGGGTTGTATGTTACTCCGGTCGGGGCATCGCCAAGGGCCAGGAATTTCTTACGACCACACCGCTCGCGAATCCAGAGACTCTCGATAGCACGTTGGTAGTTCTTGTCCGGCAAGACATCCGTTTCCGAGGTAGCACGGGGGTTATACAAACCACCGACGACCCACATGGAAGCGTAGTTCGGCTTATCGTACCAAGCTACCGTATCCTTGGCCGGTATGGCTTTGGCACGGGTAGTATCAATACCGAGATAATAACGCTTACCTTCATAAACGGTGGAAAACGTCGTATATGCTCCAGCCGGCACAGCTACAGTATTATCAATGACATACTTACCTGCAATAGCGGCGGGAGCCTTCTCTCCGCCTTGCGCGTACACACTCATGGTCGCACCCACGCAACCAAAATAACAAAAAATAAACAGCCATTTTAGCATGGCCGTTGATAGCAATTTCCCTATCCTCATCATAAACCTCAAATTTCAAACTAACACCCTTTTCCTTCGAAAAGGTTTACAAAAGTACTGCTTTTCAGGAAAATACGCAAATTTTAGGCGAAAAATAATAAAAAAAAGTGGAAATTGACAATTCGACTTTACAAAATAAAAATAGAATAGTAAGGTGGAAGAATTTTGAGGTTCGGGGTTCAATTATAACCTACTAATCACCTACTAATAACCTACTAATCACCTACTAATTACCTACTATGGGTCTAACGGCGTTCTGCTCCGATAGTAGTGGGTTCGCCATGACCGGGGAAGACTTGGACGTCCGAAGGAAGGGCGAAGAGGCTATCGAGGGAGTCGATGAGTTGGGAGAAATTGCCACCGGGGAGGTCGGTGCGGCCATAACCCATCTGAAAGAGGGTGTCGCCGGAGAAGAGGA
>AUXO018612643.1_pt1 | contig 13882 bp, 22 predicted proteins | sample 768731 | NCBI WGS metagenome assembly AUXO01 (sample SAMN02715735, study PRJNA202380) | gut metagenome | biome: sheep rumen | host: Ovis aries | place: New Zealand: Palmerston North | reverse complement strand
AATACCTTATGGTTATACTACCAATCACGGCGTTTTACAAAAGAGCGACATTGAAAGTCCTATTGTGAAAATGATTTTTGAAATGCGCGGGAGGGGTATGACACTACAAGCGATTTGTGATTATCTCAATGATAGTGGTGCGCGCAGTAAAAATGGCAAAGAGTGGAAAACACCAAGCGTTTATTCGATTTTGAATAATAAAAAGTTTTATCAAGGGTATAAGCGTTTTAATGATAGTTGGGTTTTAGGAAACCACGAAAGGATAATCGATGATGATTAATAAAGAGTTGAGAGAAAGTTTAGAGTGCGGTGTGGTCGTTTTCGACAACCCCTCGTTTGATAACTCTATTATTGGTTTTAGTGCTGATGATAGGGTTATTTATGATTTTGATTTAATGGTTAGAGAATTGATGGCGGACAATAATTGGAACGAGGTGGAGGCGATTGAGTTTATCGAGTTCAACACGCTACGCGCGTTGCCATATATCGGGGAAAATGCGCCAATCGTAATGGTTAGGAGGGTTGAAAATGAGTAGAGAATTACAAGCGTTAGAAATAATAAAAAATGCGCCCACTATTTATGTTGGTTGCGCAAGCGATATTTACACACGATATTCTCACGAGTGTAAAATCATCGAAAATGCTCTTAAAGACTATGAGGAACTAAAAAGCAAAAGTATAATGTTGTATGGAAGAACGCAAGGGATAACGCAACAAATCGTTGAGACAATTTGTAAAAATTACAAAGATGTTAAAATAACCGACCTTGAAACTGAAAAAGCGTTGAAAATCATTAAAGAAAAAACAACAAGTGCTTGTAATTGTCTTATGATTTTAAAAGCAAGATTTGATAATTTAGACTACAACAATTATAAAGAATTATTTTTAACCGATTTAACCAAAGAAGAATACGATTTATTAAAGGGGGTATTGCTATGACTTATAAAGAGTATATTTACGGAAAAGCGAATAATGTTAGAACAAGAGAGCAATTAAACGAGTTGCTTGACGAGGTAGTCAATAGCGATGTTTTAGATTATGCCGAGATTGTTCACGCTATTAGTGGTTGTATGTTGGCAACAGCAAAATATATTGATAGGAGCGAGGTTGGTGGCATAACGGGTTTCCAAGCAAGTCTTATTGCGTGGGAGATAATCGCCAAGTTTATGCGCGAGAGCAAAGTCGGTATGCGCTTAATTGACTATGAGGATATGCTTTACCCTCAATATGCTTATGAGTTCGCTAAAACAATTTCAAAAAGCACTTGGGACTTATTGCAAACGGAGGCGAGTAAGAGACTATTAGAAAACCCAAACGCACACCCCGACGTGATTAAACATTGGAAATCTATTGTCGATGGCAAAGTTCCATTTGGTTATGAGGTAAAAGACAATGAGTAAAGAGTTAGACGCTTTTGAAGAACTTAAAAGACAAGTAGGCAATATGCCTTATACCTCTTACGATAATGGTTTAGGAAATAGAACTACTTTTTTGATTAAAGATAGCGCAATATTTCCTATTATCGAAAACGCTCTCAAAGAACACGAGTTAATGAAAGAAATTAGGCGATTTGATTTAGCACAAGTTAATAAAGAGCATAAGGCATTAGAAATTATTAAAGATAAAAAAGTTTGCGTTATGTGGTTGAAAAATGGTTTAAGTTCTTACAACAGCACAACCGCTTTATATGATTTGCCTATATTAACCGAAGAAGAGTATGAATTATTGAGAGGTGTATTACTATGATGATAATTAAAATTAAAAGTTTAGATAGCGATAAAATAGATACGTTTGAGTTTGAAGAGGTTAGAGTGGTGGTAAATAAAGACCACGACCCAAGACTTATATTGACCGAATATTATCGTAAAGAGAGTTATTTTAGCGAAATACCCCTTGCTAACATTGACTATATTGATATTAGTGTGAAAAAATAAAATATGGAACTTATAAGAAAAAAACTTAAAGCATTTGGAATTATTAAAAAGAAAAGTGCTGATGTTCAATTATTAAAAGATAGTAAAAATCTTAATGATTATAATTGGTGTGTTCATACGAAAGATAGGACATTAACGCAAGAAGAGTTTGATTTACTGAAAGAGGTGTTAAAATGAGTAATTATGTTATTTGGAAAGACGAGTTTGGAAATATAATGGTTGAGGTTTTTAACGCTATGGATATTGTTAGCGTTCAAAAAATCTTTATTGATAAAGGTTATTATATCATTGAAACTTTTGGCGATAGGTGTGGTGCTATGTATTTCAAGGCAATAAAATTGCTCGAAGAAACAAAAGGGTGTTAATTTAATATATGGAACTTTTTTATAAGATTTTAGACATAGCGGATAAAGAAAATGGGTTAAACGCCCAAACTTTAAAAGACCTTGTTGCGCTTACGAGAAATATGCTCAAAAAAGACGCTGTGGTCGGGTTAGAGTATGGCAAAAGTCTTAAAGATTTATTAAATAAGTTCTTACATTATAAAGATAATCCCCAATCAAAATTACATTACGATACATATTGGCAAGTTTTGGTGGCGGAAACCCCCTACTCGCTCGATAGTTATTTTCAAGCGTTAGAGTGGAATAGACCAATCAAAGAGAGATTTTATCTACCCCGTAGAAAACAACTCTTACCGCTCGTTAAAGACCTTGAAGATTTGGTTATATGGGATAAGTATGACGAGATATTTATTTCACAACCACCAAGAACGGGAAAAACGACACTTGTTTTGTTTCTCTTGTCTTGGCAAATTGGTATTAACAGCGAATTAGCAAACTTGTATTGTTCTTGTAGCGCAACTTTAACGAGTGCCTTTTATAAAGGTCTCACGGAAATATTGAACGACAACAATACTTATTTATGGGATAGGATATTTCCTAATACCAAGTGGAACTCTAATAGTTTTGCCAACTCGAAAGAGTGTTATTTAGATTGCGGGCGTGTGAAACGCTACCATAGTTTTACGGGTAGGTCTATTGACGCTGAAAGTTTAAATGGCGCGTGCGATTGTAATGGTTTATTGATAGCGGACGATTTATGTAGCGGTATCGAAGAGGCGTTGAATAAGGAACGTTTAAAGGCGTTAAATCTTAAAGTTAATAACAACTTATTATCGCGTGCTAAAATGGGCGCAAAAACGCTTTGGATAGGCACACGTTGGTCTCTTGCTGACCCAATCGGTTGCCGTATGTTCAATATTGAAAACACCACAATTAGATTTAAGATTATCAATATACCCGCATTGAACGAAAACGATGAAAGCAACTTTGATTATTTATATAATGTTGGTTTCGATACTAACTATTATCGCAATAAAAGACAATCGTTTGAGGATATGGACGATTTAGCAAGTTGGAACGCTCAATATATCCAAACACCACTCGAAAGAACGGGTCTTTTGTTTGATGAATTACAAGAATATAATGGTGTATTACCCGAGGACAAACCCGATAGAATATTCGCGTTTTGCGATATTGCGTGGGGCGGTGGCGACTATACTTGTATGCCTATTCTTTATCAATATGGCAAAATCTTATATTGCCCCGATATTGTTTTCGATAATGGCAATAAGAAAATAACGCAACCAAAGGTCGTAAATGCGATTATTAAGCACGATTTAGGTAGCGTGCGATTTGAAAAGAACAATGGTGGGCAAGAATACAAGGACGCTGTGGAAAAAATGCTGTTAGAAAAGGGCGTTAAAATAAACATAACAACTCGAAATGCTGACAACACTAAATCGAAAGAGATTAAGATTTTTGAACACGCCCCCGAAATTAGAGAAATACGCTTTTTAGAAACAAGCAAACAATCTAATGAATACAAGAGAGCGATAGCACAACTTAAATCGTTCACCATCAATGGAAAAAAGCAACACGATGACGTTGCTGACGCTCTTGCGGGGTGTATCGATATGTATAATGAGGTTGAAAAGAAAGTTAAAGTCCAAGTTTTTGAAAGGTTTTTCTAACCAAAAGGACATTTCATTTCTACTTTTTAATTCTCATTTGTGAGATTAGTTTTAGTGAGAGGAACAAATATGGTTGGTAGTGGAAGAAAAAAGATTTTTACAAACTATACCGAGGTCAATGCTCAAAATGTCATCGCGATATTAAATGAGGCATACCCTATTTTTGCTCAAAATGTAAGTGAAATTAACTACTTGAACAATTATTATAGGGGTTTACAAGAAATACTTAAACGCGAGAAGAAAATTAGACCCGAGCATAACGCTAAAATCGTATCTAACCTTGCTTATTCTATCGTTCAATTTAAAACGGGTTATCTATTAGATAAACCAATCCAATATGTTGCGCGAAAAGAAGAGGTTAATGATGAAAGTATTATCGCTCTCAATGACTATATGGTCGTGGAAAACAAGGAAAGCAAAGACAAAACGCTTGCTAACTTGAAAGAAATCGGCGGTATGGCGTATAGACTTGTATTGCCAAATAAATATTTCCGTCTTAACGACGTAGATAGTAGTCCATTTATCATCAACAATATTAGTCCTATCCAAGCATTTGTTGTCTATACAAGTGATATTGGCGAAAGTCCATTACTCGGTTGTATTGTATTGACGACCAAAAATGAAGAGGGCAACGATGTAATAAAATTACAAGCGTATTCAAAAGACACATATTACGAGTTCATTTATGGAACTGAAACATTGATTGATATAAGACCGCATACATACGGCGACATACCACTCGTTGAGTATCCAAATAACAATGAAAGAATTGGGTCGTTTGAATTAGTCATATCTTTATTGGACGCCATCAATCTAATCGAAAGTGATAGAGTTAATGCCACAACACAATTTGTTCAATCTCTTATGGTGTTTAAGAACATTGAAATTAATAGTGAAATGCTTAAAAACTTACAAGAGATGGGTGCTATCAATATTACTGATAACGGCGAGGTCGAGGCAAAGATTGAGTTTTTACAGCAAGAACTTAACCAAGAACAAGTCCAAAAACTTAAAGACGATATGGTTGAAATTGTCAAGAGTATCGTTGGTATGCCATTAACAAAAAGTGGTAGCATTGGTAATTCACAAGGCGCGGTCATTATGCGCGATGGTTGGAGTGAAACCGAGGCAAAAGCATTAGACGATGAATTGTTATTCAAACAAAGCGAGAGAGAGGTCTTAAAACTCGCTATGAGATATATGAAAACTCTATCGCTTGGTAAATACTCGCTTAAATTGGCGGACATCGATATTAAGTTCACCCGTAGAAACTACGAAAACTTATATCAAAAAGCACAAGTCTTAACAATGATGTTGGCACAACCAAAGATTGCCCCAAGATTAGCGTTTGTTGTATGCGGTCTATTCGCCGACCCCGAAGAGAGTTGGAAAGAGAGCGAGGCATATTACAACGCAAACAAGGAACAAAACAACAATGTTCCAACCGAGTGATTTTACCCCAAGAATTATTAACCTTATAACCACGATTTTAAATCAAGGTTATGAGGTTGAAATTAAGGGTGCGAGTGAAAAGATTTGTGTATTAAAAATTAAGAGGAAACTCTTATATAAGGTAAAGGATACTACCGATATTAAAAAGTATCTAATCGACAATATCGTGGATAACGTGGTTAATAACCAAGAAATCAAAGTCGAGTTCAAAAGGGAACGCGACCGAGTAGCGATAGTCGAGGTCAAAAAGATTGAAATTAAATAGGTCAAAAGGGATACTAAAAATAGTATCTTTTTTATAGATAGTGGTTAGGAAAAACCACTTAAAAATAATCGTAATCAAAGTTAGGGAAAACTATAATCGCAAGGAGGTCATAGATAGGTATGACAAAAGAACAATTAGCAAAATTGGGTATCGTTATTGATGGTAATGAATTGCCCGATAGTGAGGCGTTAGCGTTAATCGAACAAAAGTTTGGAACTCTTAATGGCGACTTGAAAAAGCATAAAGACTTGCTGTCCGCCCGTAATGGCGAAATCGCTGAATATAAGAGAAAAGAACAAGAAAAATTGAGCGATGATGAAAAGCGCGCATTACACTATCAAGAACTTGAAGAGACAAATAAAACTCTTACAAGAAAATTAGCATTAAACGAAAAAATCAAGGACTATATCGCTATCGGTTATAGCGAAGAATTAGCAACAAAAGTTGCCAATGCTGAACTTGATGGAAAACCTACCGCCAATTATCACAAAGAGTTTATTACGGCGAGAGAGGAAAGTTTAAGAGCGGAATTATTAAAAGGCAATCCCCAACCTCATACTAACGGCGACCCGAAACCATTAACTCTCGATGATTTGAAGAAGATGTCTTATGAAGAATTATTAAAGACACAAGAAACAAACCCCGAATTAGTTAATGAGTATTTAGGAAACCAAAACAAAAATTAGGAGGAAAAAAGTTTTATGGCGTCAATTTATGATGGCAAACATTTCAACCCAAGCGTGTTCAAACTTGCGGTCGAAAACATTATGCCAAGTGTCAAATTAGAACTTGGTAGATTATTCTCAACTCGTAGAGTTGATAGAGATTTAGCAATCCGTTTCCCCGACCAAGTTGGTGGAAATATTGGTGAAATCGTTATTAAAGGTAGATTAGGTGGCGCGTCTCAAAACTACGATGGTGCAACCACAATCGTTCCAACCAAAACCACAAACTACGTTCAAAGAGTTATTGCTATTGGTCGTGTTGGTAGTTGGGAAGAAAACGATTTCCAAACCTCAATCGCTGGATATAGCGAATTAGACGCACAAGTCTATCAAGTCGCTGATTTCCGTTTAGGCGAAGTCAAAAAAGCGGGTATCTCTATTCTTAAAGGTATCTTCGCAAGTGCTTTAACACCCAAAACCGCAAGCGTAGTTAATAAAGACGATATGATTAATTTATTAGTCGCAACCGCGGGTGATTTAGGTGATGAGTTTGATACAATCTTAATGGATAGTTATGTCGCGGGCGAACTCGCCAAAGCGTCTTTATTAACCTATGGCACATATCAAATCGATGGCGTTCAATATCAAGACCAAAAAGTCGGTTATTGGGCGGGTAGAAAAGTCTATATCGATGATGATTGTGGCACAAACTCTAACGCAAGTGGTAGCGTTCATAACGTTTACGTTCTTGCCCCATACTCTTTCCGTTATTGTGAATTAGGCGTGAAATATCCTTACGAAATGTCTCGTGATAGTTTCACCAATGGTGGTGTTGACGCTTTCATTTCAAGACAAAGATTTATCCTCGCCCCCGAGGGTGTCTCTTTCGTTGGAACACCAACATCATTATCCCCAACCGCTTTGGAATTAGAAACGGGCGCAAATTGGGCATTAGTCCAAGATGGCAACGGCAACGCTATCAATCGTAAGATTGTTCCATTTGCTTGCTTAACCATCACACTTTAATAGTTAAATTAGGAGGTAGATTATGACAACGGAAGAACGCATTGAAAAAATCAATCGTATGTTAGGCGATGATACAATCGACGAAGATGTTTTAGTAATCTACCTCGATTTAGCAAAAAATAAAATCTTAAATCATCGTTTCCCCTACGGCACGGAACTAACCGACATAGAGGATAGATACGAATACGATTTATTAGAACTCGCAATAGTCTTATATAATGAGAGAGGTGTCGAGGGTCAAGAAACACACAACGAGAACGGCGTTAATCGTAAGTGGCGTAGTGAACAACAAATCTTGAAATCAATCCCTCGTATGGTTGGATTACCTAAATGAGAAACTTAATTATTAATAAGACTAAAATATATGTCCTCAACTATAAAGGTGAGGAAAATGTGGTTGATGATGATGGTTATTTAACGGGTGAGAAAACTATCGCTTACACAAAACCAATACTATTCAATGCTCACATTTCGGGGGCAAGGGGTAGTAGTCAAGTCGAAATGTTTGGGGTAGATGTCTCTTACGATAAAACTATCATCATCACTAAAAGCGAGTTTGATAAATTAAAGATTACCGAAAACAGCGTGTTCTTTGTTGGCGTAAAACCAACTTATGAAAACACAACGCCTCTATATAACTATCGTGTCTCTCGTATTGCTGAAACAATTAACGAGGTCGCTATTGCTCTTACAAAGGTAAATAAGTAATATGGAACTCTCAAACCAAATTGCTGAAACCATTAGTCGCCTTAAAAGAGATGTCGATGATTATTCAAGGCGAGTGATAGAAGAAACGGGCAAAGAAATTGAACGAAGTGCGAGACGCAACTTTAAAAACGTAATCAATGACATACCCGCTGACGACCCAACGATATTCGTATATTCGTTTCCCGCTATTAAGAAAAATGATAGTTGGTCTAAATCTATTATTTGTAATGGAAATCAAGTTCTATTCGTAGAGTTTGGCGCGGGTGTTTCTCACAAAACCGAAACATCGACCGTCGTTATGGATAATAACCAACAAATTGAATACGCCTCTCGACCAATGAAACAAGGAATTGTTGCTATTGGCGAGTTTGGTAGTCATAGAGGTAGAGACGATGTATGGTTTTACAAAAGCAAAAATGGTCGTGAGAGTTTACACTCTCACTTTGCCAAATACAATCGCTACAACGAGTTCATTATGATAACAAGTGGTATAAGACCCGTTAGGGCATTATATAGAGCGATTGGAACAGCATTTAGAAAATTAGGTAGTGGGAGGTTAGCAAAACTTAAATGATTAATATATTCAATGAGTTATACACAAATCTTGTGGAAGAACTAATCTCTTACGATAATAGCATAACTACATCGAGCGTATATACAAATATGCCCGCAAAATATCCGTTTGTAAGTTTTGAGGAAATAGACAATAGCGTTTACCAAAATGGTGGCGATTGCTGTGAAATTGAAAACTACGCATACATAGACTTTGAGGTAAATATATATACTCGAAACTCTAACAAAAAGAGTAAAGGTGATAGTATCGCCGAGGTAGTTGATACTCTTATGAAAAGCAAGGGGTTTACTCGAATTACGAGAAACATCTTACAAGATAACAATGAAACCATTTATCGTATCGTTATAAGATATGAGGGTGTGGTTTCAAAAGACCATATAGTTTATAGGAGGTAAAAGATATGGCAATTAGCACACAATCATTACACTTGGTTTATGGCGGAACAGCAACAACACCAACTTGGGCAAAGATTACCGCCAATGGAAAAGACTTGTGTATCAAAGATTTCCCCGATTTAAACAACGCGGATAAAGACCAAATCGAAACCACAACTTTATGTGATACCGCCCATACATTTATCGATGGTTTAGACAACTTACCCGATGAATTAGAGTTTACCGCTAACTTTGATAACGATTTATATGATGAAATCGAAACCAAAACCGCGGAGGCGTGGTGGGGTATTCAATTAGGCGAAACCTCGGGCAACCCTCGTTGGGTGTTCAAAGCAACCGCTAATGCTGAATTAGTCGGTGGTGGTGTTGGCGATGTCCTCGAAATGAGAGTTGTTTTAAGACCAAAGACAACAATCGAAAAAGAAAATATCGCTTAATAACAAGTTTGGAGGTTTCTTGAAATGGCAAGAATTATTGATTTAGATTTTAACGATAAAAAATATTCAATCGAATACAATCGTATTGCTATCGTTAAATTAATGGCGGAAAGAGACGAAAATGACGACACGTTTGATAGTGCTGTCAAATTGATTAAATGCGGTCTCTTGAAAAACCACGAAAAAGATATGCCAACCGACGATGATATTGCGGGTTGGTTATTATCATTAGGCGATGATTTACAAGCGTTTGTTGAGGCATTACAAGAGAGTGTTCAATCCGTTTTGGAAATCATTGAAAAAGACAAGAAAGCAAAAAACTTGAAATGGGGGGTAAGGAAATAGACACCGACCCCCCGTCTATTGAAGAATACTTTAATAAGTTGTTCTCTTACGCTTTAACAATAGGTATGACATACGAACAATATTGGTATTATGACCCATACTTATTGCTTAACTATATGGAGGCGGAAGAGTTCAAAACAAGGCGTATGAACGAGAAACTTTGGCTACAAGGTCTCTACAATCATATCGCTCTAAATACAAGTCTATCTAACGCTTTTAGCAAGAACTCTCACGCTAAATACCCCGATAGTCCAATCCCTATTACTCGTAAAGAGCAAGAAGAGGCGGAACGTAAAAGGGTTGAGCGTATTGTTCACAAGTTAGATAGTTTGGTCGGTAAAAAATTAGGTTAGGAGGTTTAGATTATGGCAAACGTTAGTTATGATACCTTAACGATTACAATTAATGCTGATAGCAAAAACGCAAACGCGAGTATTAGCAAACTTAACAAAAATCTAAACACTCTTAACGAGACCGCCAAAAACCTTAACACTCGTAGAGTTGGTGAGATACAAGGTCTCTTAAAAAATATTGCTAAAATCGATTTCACAAACGTTTCACAAGGTCTCAAAGATATTGTGATGGCGTTTAAGTATATGACAAGTAAGTTTGGTGGTAAGACAATGCCACTTTTTACTACACCAACAACCAAAAAAGAATTAGATAAAACAATAACCTCATATACAAAATTAAGTGGCAAACTTGACTTTTCAATGTTTGGTGATGTCGGGAAAATGAGCGACCAAAAAGTTGATGAAGAGGTAGCAAAGACAACTGACGAGGTAAAGAAATTAAACAAGGAATTAGACAAAACCGATAAAAAAGGTAAAAAGGGTGGATTACAGCAACTCGCTTTACAATTTAAAAATATCCTTAAATATCGTGTTGTTAGAAGAATTATCCAAGAAATCTTTACCGAGATTTCAAATGCGTTTGGCGAATTAGCAAATGTTGATAAAGATTTCGACCAAGCGTTTGGTGAGATTAAAAGTTCATTTAGTTATATCGCAAGAACATTAGTTAGTGTAATTGCCCCAATTATTAAAGCGATTGCCCCGATAGTCTTGACGATTGCCGAGGGTTTGGGTAGTGCTTTTAATTCGGTTGGCAATTTATTTGCGGGTGCGTTAGGACAAGAAGAGTTTGCCGAGGCGCAAGAGAACGTTGAGAGTTATACTGATAGTCTTAAAAAAGCAAAGAGCGTATCGACGGGTATCGATGAACTTAATGTTATTGGCAACCAAAGTGGTAGTGGAAACTTTGAAATGAAAGAAACCTCAAAGACCAATAATGCTCTTGCTGACGCAATCCAAAAGTTTATTGTCGCTCTTAAACCATTGTTTGACGCTCTAAAAGTTTTTATTGAAAAACTACAACCTTTATTAAGCGTTATCATAGATATTATTAGCACAATCCTTGAAGATACAATGGGCGATGTTATTGGGTCTCTTATTTCCTTTATTGAAATGTTAGGCGACCTTTTACATATTGTTGGTTTATTCTTACAACTCTTAAAACCATTTTTAACACAAATTGTTAGACTTGGCGACCAAGGGTTAAATGGAATAAATAGTCTTATGACAATCTTGTTCAATTTGATTGATGTGTGCTTAAAACCTTTATTACCAATCCTATTCTTAATTGGTAATATTCTTAACCTTATTGCCCCTATTTTACAAGGCATTAACGAGGTTATCCAAGCAAGTATGGGTAATAGTGATAACACGGGCGCACGAGTTGTTGCGGGTATCTTGTCGGGTGGCGTAAGTGAATTGATAAGATGGATTAAAGGTGGTTTTGCTACGGGTGGTTTCCCCGAAGATGGTATCTTTATGGCAAACCATAATGAATTAGTCGGTCAATTTAGCGATGGTAGAACAGCGGTCGCCAATAACCAACAAATCACACAAGGCATTTATACCGCTGTTTTACAAGCGATGAAAGATAGCGGTGGCAATAATGTGTCAATCGAACTTGATGGTTATGAGGTCGCTCGTTTGATTACAAAACGCCAAAATAACTTTGGTGCTAATCTCGTAATGGGAGGTAATATGAACTATGGCAAGTAATTACAATGGCAAGTTTGTAGGTGTAAGAAAAGTAGGGGCAACAACCCCATATACCTTTTTACCCGCCCCCTCTCATTACAAAATGACATCTTCAACTCTTGTCGATAGTGCGAGAAATAGTGAGGGTGTTGTTATTGGAAACGTGATTAGGAGTGGCGTAAGAAAAATTGAAATGTCTTGGAACTTTTTAACCCAAGCACAATTTACCCTAATTGCCTCGTTCTTTGAAATAGATTTCTTTTTCGATTGTTATTACTACGACACAATCACGGGGCAAATGGAAACCAAACAAATGTATGTTGGTGATAGAGTTAGTGAAAGTGCTGAAATCGTAGCAAATTATGATAGTAGCGGAAACATTTTAAGCATTAATGGATACGCTAATGTAAGTCTATCACTTATTGAGGTGTAATTATGGCATTAACAAGACCAAGTAGTTGGGATACATATTACGCGCAAAACTTTTTAACCGATTGTGATTTAAGCGTTTTAGACAACAATGATGTTGAAATCTTAAATAAGCAAACAATTAAGTCTTACTCTTACTCGGGAAAGAACTCTTATGTTTGTGAGACTTATCCAAATGAAGAGGCAACAATCGTTGTTTTAGATTGGAATAATTTGCCAAGTGCGACAAAGACTTATTTAACGACGAAGAACAATATAGTTAAGATTGTTTATATCGTTGGTGGTGATGGCGCAAGTCCAAAGACAATGTGTATTGATAGTTGGGAATTAGACAATAAAGATTTTTCAATGTCGATAAAGTTAAAAAGTCTCTTAATGACCTTAACAAATAAATGCTCGGTTTTATTTGGATATGCAACCTATGTTTTAAACGACATAGCAACAAATATATCGATGACAATAAATACAAGCAATATAACTGATTTCAATATTAAGTTTATCCCCTCTAAAATCACTTATGGCGAGGTGCTACAAAATATTGCGATTACCACTTGTTGCGGTTTTAAATATGATGATGTAAACAATAGAATAGATTTAGTTGCTTCCCCTTATTCGTATTTTACATTTAACAAAAAGAACGTTTATGGAAATATTAAGATTAGATTAATTGAGGAAGAAAAAGACGCTATTGTTTGTGGCGCATACAAGAGAGTGGGAACTAATGTGGCAAGGACATTTATTGGCGAACACACTACATATAATAATAGAACGACAACGTTTAACTTATATGATAATTGTATAGATTTCTATATGAGACAAACATATCCCGCAAGTCCATCAATTTCTCACTTAACAACTACATATAACGATAAAATTGTTTTTAATCCAACCTCGGTAAATGCTGTATTTAATGTTGAGGCATACTACGTTGATTTAGAGTATTACCAAGACAATGATAAGAAAACTATTTATAGTTATTTGCTTTATGATAACGACGCTCAAAAGGGTTTAGTCCAACAATATGTTGATAGCATTTATGCTATGGATAAAACGATTGAGTTCGAGTGTCGTATTGACCCAAGTATTGAAACTTTGGACGCGATTAGAGTGGATAACAAAATGGTAATAGTTGAGAGCATTGATATTAATTTCAATGGTGGTTATAGGGGTAAAATAAGGGGTAGATACCAACAAAAACCCTTGCCGTTGATTTCTAAAAACTTATCTTATGCGACTAATTCTTACCACATTGAACTTTATAATCCCAATCCATTTCCTATTACAGCGTTAGTTTATGTGGGTAGCACAAGCGTTGCGCCACTCGGTTGGACGACAAATGCTCATAGCACGATAATTATTGATGGTAATGGTGGTTTTGGTTTTACAACACTTTACAACGCTTTTAATGACAAAGTAAATGGAACATTAACAAGCGATATTACCGCTACGGCGAAAGCAAGTTTAATGCCACCCGTTAGCGACGCAACTTTAATATTGGAACACGATTAATATGTTAAGAGCGATTTATAAAGTCGGCAGTGCTGTTATATTGCCAAAACATAATGACGA
>AUXO017689829.1_pt1 | contig 13882 bp, 11 predicted proteins | sample 768731 | NCBI WGS metagenome assembly AUXO01 (sample SAMN02715735, study PRJNA202380) | gut metagenome | biome: sheep rumen | host: Ovis aries | place: New Zealand: Palmerston North | reverse complement strand
TGGTAAAGATGTGTGTTTCAGCGACACATTGCGCCACCGTCAATGATAAGATCACTTCCTGTAATGAAACGAGCCGCATCGGATGCGAGATATACAACAGCCAGGCCTATATCTTCAGGCTGTCCGAGAAGTCCAAGCGGGGATTCTGCGCGCAGAGCCGCTTCCTGCTCGGGCATGCTTTTTATGCCCTGAGTCATCTCGGTCATAATAAATCCTGGATAAATTGTATTGACACGGATATGCCTGGGACCAAGGCGAAAGGCGAGTGTTTTGGTGATACTCTTTACAGCTCCTTTTGCCGCGGAATAGGCAAGCTGCGCTCCGGCGCGCAGAGCACCGAGTGAAGCGATATTGATGATGGAGCCGACTCCATTTTTGGCACATTCCGGCCAGGCGTGTTTGATACATTGAAATGTGGAGACAAAATCCGTATTCATCGTTTGTTTCAGGTTCTCCGTACTGAATTCCTCTTCCAATGTGCCAGATGCGCCGCGGCTTCCCGCGTTATTAACGAGAATATCAAGTCGTCCGAATGTATTTTTGCAAAAGTCGACAGCTTTTCTGCAGTTTTCTTCCAAAGTCAGATCTGCACTGATAAATTGGCAGATGTTGCCTTTTTCTTCGATACTTTTCTTTGTTTCTTCAAGCTTTTGAGTTCTTCTGCCCGTGATTACAACACTGGCGCCTGCCTGCGCAAGAGCCTGTGCGCAGCTTTTTCCTATACCGCTGCCGCCTCCTGTTACAAGAGCGCATCGACCTGTTAAATCATACATTTTTGTTATATTCATTGGGAATCATTTCTCCTTCGTGCAATTCAATCATTACGCCGTCCGGGCCTCGAAAGTAGGTGAATTTAAAACCGTCTTTGCGAGTGACGACATCATTCATGGGTTTGTAACCCAGCTTCTCTACCTGTGAAAGTGTTTGATAGATATCGTTTACTTTCATCATAAAGTGCATAGACCCGATATCTCTGTGCTCAAGCGGAGGGTGTGGTCTGGCAGGCGGAGAGACGTACTGATGAATTTCGAGAAAAGCACCATCTTGCCCTTTTAGCATCAGGCAGTTCATCACCTGTCTCGCGCATCCTGAGAGACCATGCGCAGGTTGAATCTGATTCCTGGCGTCAAACACGACTTTCATGCCAAGCGTATCCCGGAAAAGCTTGAGACATTCATCCACATCTGATACCATGACCCCAACCTGAAAGACACCGGATGTCAGAGCCTTGCTGGTTGTTGTGTTATTCATATGCCTGAAAATCTCCTTTCTATTGGCTGGAAAAACTGTCAGCTGGCTTGTTTTTGTGCTTTAGAGCATAGATTGTTTCGCGGAGATCAACAACCATCAATTTTATGGATAAGTGTTGTGTTAATAATGAGAAAACCGCTGAGGTGGAGAGAGCTTTTATGAATCAAAAGTTTAATCAGAGATTTAAAGAAACAGAGAATCATATTAAAAGTCAGCTGCTTTTGCTGCTTGCAGAAAAACCGGTTGAAAAGATATCAGTCAGGGAAATTTGTGAAAGGGCGCATATTAATCGGTCTTCTTTTTATCTGCACTTTCAGGATATTTATGCCCTGCTGGAGCAGATTGAACGAGACTTTTCCAAAGAACTCTATGAGATGATTCTCCTTCAGATGGAAGAGCATATAGACGATCGATCGTTAATCCAATCTTTTTTTGTTTTCTTCAGGGAACATGCGGCATTTTACCGTGCAATGCTTGCCGGTCATTTATCGATTACATTTTTTAAAGAGGCCCAGCATTCAGAACTTGCCAGGAGAATCAATGTGCTTCGTGGATTAGAAAAGCAGTCGCTCTACCAGGGAAATGATTATCATATGATTTACTTTGTCGGCGGTCTTCAAAATCTGCTGAAAGTCTGGATTGAAAAGGGATGCCGGGAGAGTCCGGAGACAATGGCGGAGGTTATCTACACGGAATACCATCGAAGCGGCACTAAAGAGAATCCATCAAGTAACGAACCTACAGATCATTCAACGCAAAAAAGGACATAAAAAGACAAATCTCTGAACATCATAATGATTTCTCGGCTTTTAAAATAAAGGCAATCAATGGGATTACCTTAAAAGCAAAGGAGAAGTTATGAAGGATCAAGCAAAGGGTGTTGGATTTAAAAAACTGATGGCATGGTCATTAAGACCTGCCTCAACAGGAATCTGTTTAATGATCATTGGGTATCTTTCGATATTTTGTACAGACACCCTTGGTGTGCCGGCAGCTGCAGTGGGGGCTCTGCTTCTGCTGAGTAAGTTCCTGGATGGTATAACAGACCTGTTTGCCGGTTATATTGTAGATAAAACAAATACAAAATGGGGCAAGGGACGCCCCTATGAATGGTGTGTTGTCGGGATGTGGGTCACAACCTTGCTGATCTATATGTGTCCGGCATACATGAGCACTTCTCTAAAATTAGTATGGATCTTTATCATGTATGCCCTGGCAAACAGTGTGTTTTATACCTTCCTGACCGCAAATACGAATGTTTATATGGTCCGCGCGTTTTCTTCCCAAAAAGAGTATGTTGAGCTCTCTACCTATGGCGGACTGCCATCTATGATCTTGATGTTGGTCTTTAATGTAATATTCCCGGTCCTCATGGGAACGCTGGCAACTTCTCAGCATGGATGGATTGAGCTGGTGCTGATCTTTGCGGTTCCTCTGGTGGTTCTTGGCATGATGCGTTTCTTTGTTGTCAAAGAGGTCCGCGATGTAGATATTGAATCTCATGGGGAAAAGATTCAATTTAAGGATGTTTTAACTGTCCTGCGAAGAAATCCCTACATCTATATCATAGCGCTCGGACAATTTGCCTTGAACTTTATTACGAATATGGGCGTTCAGGTATACTACTTCAAGCGAATTGTCGGAAATGTTGAGCTGATGAGTACACTGGCGATCACACAGGCGATTATTCTTCCGATGATGCTGATTCTTCCTCAGATCCTGAAAAAGAAAGCAACGGTATTTGTCATTAAAACGGGCGTGCTTGTTACAGTCGTTGGGTACATTATTAATTTCTTTGCAAAATCAAATGCCGTTTTATTAATCATAGGGAATCTTCTGACGGGGGCAGGTGTGGTTCCTCTCTCGATGCTCGCAGATCTTCTTGTCATTGAGTGTGCGGATTATAATGAATATATCGGAATTCGAAGACTGGAGGGAACATTAAGTTCTTTGAAGGGATTCGCCACAAAGGTAGGCGCCGGCATTGGAGCCAGTGTATTTGGAATCATTATCGGTATGTTGGGATATGACGGTAAACTAGAGGTACAGCCTGTAGCTGCCACCCATGCGATTCGCCTGTTTTATTCCCTGATACCGGCAGCATTTTATCTGATCATTTTTATCACCTATCAGTTTTACCATCTTGGGAAGAAAATGCCGGAAATCAGGGCTGTCAATGAAAAACGCAGAGAAGAGGCTGCATTAAAAAAAGAAATGGATGTATAAAATGTCAAATTGGATTACAACCGAAGAACAAACACAGGGACCCTGCCCTGTGTTTCAAAAAAAATGGGTGTGCAGAGAGCTTCCTGTGAAAGCTGTTTTGAATATTACAGCTTTGGGAGTATATGAAGCTGCAATTAATGGTAAGCGTGTCGGAGATTTTATCCTTGCTCCCGGCTGGACTTCTTACCAAAAGAGAATTCAGGTACAATCCTATGACGTTAGCGATCTGATCCATATAGGCGAGAATGTCATCGAGGTGGTCGTCGGTGAAGGCTGGTATGCTTCACCAATTCCGGGATGGATGATTCCTGAGAAAGAGCAGCACCAAGCGCAGAGGCAGACCGCGCTGAATGCTCGCCTGCTTATGGAAGATTCTCATGGAAAACGAACACCGATCAGAACAGATGAGAGCTGGACCTATCATGAGAGTAGAATCCGGTTCAGTGAGATTTATGACGGTGAGGATTATGATGCTAATTTCGCGGCATCCTGGGAAAAAAATGCGGTGTTATTTCCTGATCCTGAAGGAAAACTGATTCCTCAGGAAGGGGAACTGATTAAGGAAAAAGAAAAAATTGCTGCGAAATCAATCTTTATTACTCCAAGGGGGGAGAAAGTTGTTGATTTCGGGCAGGAAATTACAGGGTATGTCGAGTTTTCTGTGAATGCTGAAAAGGGAGATCAGATCCATATTCTACATGGAGAGATGCTCGATAAAAACGGTAATTTCTATAATGCGAATTATCGCACGGCAAAAGCGGAAATTCACTATACCTGCTGTGAAGGAAAACAGACCTGGCATCCTCATCTGACCTTTTTTGGCTTTCGCTATTTAAAGCTGGAGCAATTTCCAGGAAATCCAAAGGTATCAGATTTTACCGCTGTTTGTGTATATTCTGATCTGCGGAGAACCGGATGGATCACTTCCGGCAATCAGAAATTAAATCAGCTGATTTCTAATATTTTCTGGGGGCAGAAGTGTAACTATCTGGATATTCCGACAGATTGTCCGCAGAGAGATGAGCGCTTGGGCTGGACCGGCGATTCCCAGGTTTTTGTCAAGGCGGGAAGCTACAATTATGATATAGAGAAATTTTTCAGAAAATGGCTTCACGACCTGAGTGAAGATCAGAACGCAGATGGGAGCGTTGGATCTGTTGTTCCGAATGTTCTGCCGAATGATAAACCGAGCGCGGGATGGGGAGATACAGCAGTCATTTCCCCATGGCAGATCTATCAGACATATGGGGACAAGAGAGTGCTTGAAGACCAGTTTGTTTCCATGAAACGGTGGGTGGACTATATCACGCATGCCACAAAGCATAGAGGTCTCTGGACCGGAGGAACGCACTTCGGGGACTGGTTGGGGCTGGATGCGCAGGCAGAAAGTTATAAAGGCGCATCCCGAGAGGATTTTATTGCCAGTGCTTTCTATGCGCATGCAGTAGAACTTTTAGTAAAAGCCGGAAAAGTGTTGAGAAACGATATGACTTCCTATGAAGATCTGTATCAACTGATTCTGTCAGAGTTTCGTCAGGCATATTCCCAATGCCTGACACAGACCGAATATGTGATCTCTCTTGAATTTCATCTGACTGAGAATCCTCAAAAAGCAGCAGATGTGCTGGCACAGATGATTGAAAATGATGGATGCCAGTTAAGAACCGGTTTTATAGGAACACCCTATCTTCTGCATGTATTGAGCGATCATGGATATACAGAACTTGCTTATACCCTGCTCCTCAGAGAAAAGTATCCATCGTGGTTATATTCTGTCGGCAAAGGAGCCACAACAATATGGGAACATTGGGATGGCGTTATGGAAAACGGGGATTTTTGGAGTACGGATATGAATTCCTTTAACCATTACGCCTATGGCTCCGTTATTGACTGGATCTATGAAAAAGCTGCAGGAATACAGCACAGCGAACAGGACCCGGGATTCCAAAAAGCTGAAATTGTTCCACATCCGGATCCGCGCTTAGGGTTTTTAAATGTAAGGTTGAAAACACGACATGGATTGATATGCAGCAGCTGGAAGTATTTGGATAGGGAAATCCGCTATGAAATTACATGTGAGATGCCGGCTGTCATCTCGATTGATGGAAAGGAATATCATGTAGAGCCGGGCATCTACACGTTCTGGAGCCAACGGGGATAAGAAATTCCTTCTGAAACAGAAAGCTCAATGCCGATATAAAAAGAGAGGTGGAAAAAGATGAAATTAAAAGGAAATAGTTCTATGTCTGATTTTTTGGAAAGAATTGCGGAGTGCGCACATGATGTTTACTTTGAGACAAAGGAAGGAGACCGGTTAAATTTAAAATCAACCCTTTCAAAATTTATATTTACGACTTCGCTGGAAAATGCTGACTATTTTACTGATGGAAAGGTTATCTGTGAGGATGTTAACGATTATTCGATCCTCTCGGATTATCTTGAAAAGGATACGTGATGTTTGCGTGAAGTGATATAATATCCTTGTCTTTAGTGCCTGAATTTTGATGATTCAATCTTCAGGCACTTTTTGAATGAAAAGGCGGGAGAGGAGAAGTTGATGAAGATATCTGCGGAACATGTGGAAGAACGGCTGAAATTGCTGGGCGGATTGATGTATAGCGCAAAGGGAATTGGAGCCTGGTGCTTTGATAAAAACCAGCATTTACTCTATTCGACATACCCCTATTCCAAAGACCTGGTTAAATCCCCTTATACGAAAGAAATTCTGAGAGATATTATTGAAGATCCACAGACGATGTCTGAGCCGGGAATCTGGACGGACGAATTAAATCTGGTCTGGATTGCCGAAAAGGCGGTTCAGGATGTAGAAGGAACCTATATGGTCATTGTCGTAGGACCCTTTTTGTTTCAGAAACAGTTAAAGGAACATCTGATAAAGAAACTGACTTCTTTGCATCTCTCGCTTTCAACCAGTATGCACTACAGCCGTATCTTTGAGTCCATGCCGGTGGTCAGTCACGATTTTGCAAGAGCCATTTTTCATATGCTGCATTATATCATCTATGATGAATTTCTCCCGAAAAACGCAATTCATTTTAAAGAGCTGAAAAATCCCAAGCAGACGAAGGAAGAAGGACAGGTAAAGGAAAATGCGGACGATAAGCTTCAGCTGCATATAAATGATTTTGCCGGTATGGAGGAGCTGGAAAAGCGATTACTGGATAATATTCGGGAAGGAACAAGACCTAAAAAAGAAGGGGAGAAAAGAGTATTCACCAATGATTCCATTCAGGAGTTTCTTCTTCCAGATGAACTGCGTACATTAAAAGACAATATGATTATATTTTTAGACCACTGTACTTCGGCGGCTGTCGAGGGGGGAGTTCCCCTGCAAACGGCAAAGGAGATTGAAAGCCGGGAGATCCATAAATTGGAACTTGCTCATACAATCAATCATGCTGCCAACGCAAATTGGAATGCTTACCTGGCCTTTATTGACGCGGTAAGGCATGAGCAGTCCATTCAAAACCAGGGGATTTCAAAACCGGTCAGAGAAACCATGAATTTCATCCGTGCAAATTTTCAGGAAGAAATTACACTGGCGGATATGGCCAAACGGATGCATTATACGGAGTATTATCTTTCACGGAAATTTTCAAAAGAAACCGGGATGAAGATACAGGATTATCTGAAGCATGTGCGCATTGAGATGTCAAAAGTCATGTTGGTTACATCCCATAAATCGATTGACCAAATTGCTGAGGAAGTTTGTTTTAAAAGCAGAAGCCATTTTGATCATACCTTTAAAAAGCTGGAGGGAATGACTCCGATTCAATACAGAAACAATCCCAGGGCTTCAAAAATTTAACGAAAATTAAAAAAGCGAAAAGAAACATAGAAAGACGAACCTGTTGATAGGAAAAAGCAGGTTCGTCTTTTATGATATGGAGGAAGAAAAGCAAAAGTTGAATGTTTAAGTCAGGGGCAGGAGCGCGCCTGCATGGAAACAGCGTCAGGAGGAAATAAAATGGGAGAAGTGATGTATATCCCGAGTAAGGATCCTATGTTTCAAAAGCCATATATTGATCTTCAGGATGACAGGGTAAGGAAAGTGCGGGATGGATCAGAGATTCCATTTCATTATGTGCATGGTGGCTTTGGCGGAACAAATGTGAAATTTAGTCTCTGCTTTCCAAAGAAGGAACAGTACAGGGAATGCTTTATCCAATATCTTTCTCCATTTCCGGGACCGGATGAAGAAATGGCTTCTGTCAGGCAGGAGGGTGGCGTCGGTGACAAAATCGCCTTCTCCCTTACTTATGGAGCATACTTTGTGGAGAGCAACATGGGGTCCAAAGCCAGATTTGGAGGAAAAACAAAAGAAGAGGCAACCTTGGTCTGGAAGGCGAGTGCCGCTGTTGCTCAGTTTAGCCGCAAGGTGGCTGCTCAATGGTATCAGTATGATCACCGTCCCTATGGGTTTGTCTATGGAGGATCCGGCGGAGGCTACAAGACTCTTGCGTGCATTGAAAATACAAGAGTCTGGGATGGAGCAGCCCCGTATGTAATAGGCTCTTCCGCATCGTTGCCAAATACTATTACTCTGCATGCCCAGGGGCAGCGGGCTCTGCGGCATTGTTTTGGAAAAATTGTGGACGCGCTTGACGCCGGTGGAAGTGGCAATATGTATGCGGGGCTGACTGCTTATGAACAGTCCATGCTCAATGAAATCACAAATATGGGCTTCCCGCCCCAGACCTGGTTCCGAGAGGCGGATGGAACCATTGACGACGGATCACTTCCTGTTTTAATGCCCTTAATTCAGCGTGAAGATCCGGAGTATTTTAAAGATTTTTGGGAAAAAGAAGGATATGAAGGCGCAGATCCTGATGGAGATGCTCAAAGAGATCGTTTTGTGTTTGAAAGCAGAGTCGTCTCTGTTCATTTTCCCACAGAGGACAACACAGAAGATAAAAAAACATACAATAGTGTAGATAATGCCTGGAAAAAAATTCTGACGGACGGCGGCGGTTCATATATTGAAATTGAGACAGCTCCCAAAGCTGTCGAACAATATATGGGAGGAACTCGGATTTTATTTGAAAGTGGAGAGTGCAGAGGGAAAGAACTTGCCCTTAGTCGTCTGATTGAATCAGAAGACGGGGAACATAGTTATCTGCTTATCAATTATGCCTACGGTATGGGCAATATTACGCAGGTCTTGGAAGAAATTCATCCGGGGGATCTGATCCGACTGGATAATTCTGATTATGTTGCAGCTCTTTTTTATTATCGGCATCAGGTTCCGGAGGATCTGCATTTTCATGCGTGGGATCAGTTCAGGGATGAGACTGGTCGCGCTATCCCACCACAGAGAAAATTTCTCGGTAAAGAAATGACAGGAACCGGAACGGTTCAGGACGGGAATATTCAGTGCAAAGTAATTGTGACACAGGCACTGATGGATGAGTCAACCTGCCCCTGGTGTGGTGACTGGTATCGGGATCTTGTCAGAGACCGTAGGGGAACAGAAGATGACTTCCGAATTTATTATTATCAGCGGTGTTTGCATGGGAATGACTGGAATTCAGATAACAACATGGTGATTGAATACGAAGGGGGCCTCAGACAAACTCTTATTGATTTGATGGACTGGGTCCAGTATGGAAAACTTCCCTTACCGACAACGGAGTATGAAAGGGATGGAGGCAATATCTTTATTACAAAACGCGGCGCGGAGAGGAATGGTCTTCAGGCACAAGTTGTTCTATTGGCAAACGGAGAAAAATGCGCCCATGTCAAGGCAGGAGAAGAGGTACAGCTGACAACGAAAGTAGAGATACCCAAAGGAGCTGGAGAAGTAACTTCGGTATATTACGACTTTCAGGATAACTGGAAACTTCCGGATCCAGAGGCTTTTCCTATCTGTGGAAGCTTTCAGAGAACGCTGGATGATGGAGTCCATGGCGCTGTGTCAAAGATAACCCATCGGTATGACCAGCTTGGTACATACTTTGCGTCTGTTCGAATTACAACAAATCGAAATGGAGATGCAGCTGAAATTTACACACAGGTTAAAAATCTGGACCGAGTCCGAATCGTTGTTGAATGATTGACGCAGGATAAAGCAGGTCAGCATGATAAAAGACCGGATGCAAACTGTAATTTTGAGGAGATATTTTGAGACAATATGAAACTTTTGAGCTGAAATTTCAAGTAGAAAATCAAACTTCCGGCTATGACGATATGTCCATAACTGCACAGTTTCAGTGCGGAAAGGAACAAAAAACGGTCAGAGGCTTTTATGACGGAAATGGAGTGTTTAAAGTGCGCTTTTTTCCGGATAAAGCAGGAGAATATACCTGGAAAATCTCAGGTGCTGTGAATGACGAAGGATGTGCAGCTTGTGAATCTGCCGATGACAGACAGCATGGAATGGTGAAGGCCGTAGGCAAACATTTTGAATATGAGGATGGAACAAGGTTTATTCCTTTTGGAACGACCGTCTATGCCCTGCTTCACCAGGAAGATGCACTGGTAGAACAGACGCTTAAGACCCTGAGACATGCACCCTTCAATAAGATACGCATGTGCTTGTTTCCAAAGGACTATGATTATAATCACAATGAGCCTCCGCTGTATCCGTTTGAGAAAAAAGGGGATGGTTCATGGGATGCAGGACATCCTTGCCTTGCTTTCTGGAATCGTTTGGAAAAGATTTTAGATCGTATTAATGAGATGGGAATACAGGTCGATTTAATCTTATTTCATCCCTATGACAGATGGGGATTTTCGAGCCTTACGCAGAAAGAAAATATCTTGTATCTGGACTATTTGCTTCGCCGTCTCTCGGCAAAACCAGGAGCCTGGTGGTCTCTGGCTAATGAATATGATCTGTGTACGGAATCTAAGTCCCTGGATGACTGGAAAGAGCTTGAACATTATGTAGCAGAACATGACCCTTATGGTCACCTCTTGTCCTGTCACAATTGTTTTTGCTATTGGGACATAAAGCGACCGAATATTACGCATGCAAGTCTTCAGACCAATGCTTTAAGCGAAATCCCACGATGGATTGCAGCATATCAAAAGCCGGTTATGATTGATGAGTGTGGATATGAGGGGGACCTGCCTTATTCCTGGGGCAGTCTTTCTGCACATGAAATGGTCAGACGTTTTTGGCGAAGCTATGCAAGTGGCGCTTACTGTACTCATGGCGAAACCTTTCTTTCAGAAGATGAAGTGATATGGTGGGCAAAAGGTGGAGAACTTAAGGGCGAAAGCAGTCAGCGCATTGCGTTTTTGAGAAGCATTATCGAATCTGTTCCGGGCAATCTTACCCCTTATGATGGAATGTTTGCGCTGCTGGATAAGATGAATCCGGAGCAGATGGAAGCGTATCTGGCAGATGCTCCAGAGGAATCAAAAAAGTCTTTCCGGGCAATGAGTGTCAGCATCTCCCGCATGGATGGAAAAGATCATACGGCACATTTTGCCGGTGCGCATGAATGGTGTGCCCATGCAGGAGAAGAAGCATATCTTTGGTACAACGATCACCAGTGCTATGGGGAACAATTTCTTCCGCTTCCACAGGATAAAACATATCAGGTAGAGGTGGTTGACACCTGGAATATGACAAGGAAAGTACTGAAAAAACATGTCAGCGGGGAAACCGTGATTCATCTGCCGAGAAAAGAAAATCTTGCTGTGCTTGCTGTAAGAGAAAAGAATTAAGGGGGTGATGAATATGGAAGAGTATATGAACTGTTCTTTAACCGCGCATGAGCGTGCGAAACTTTTATTAAAAGAATTAACTCTGGATGAAAAAATAGCCCAGCTGATGGGCATTTTTGCAGACAGGATTGAGGAAAAAGATCTGGCCGATCTTTTGAAACATGGAATTGGCCAGGTCAGTACACTTGCCTTTCGGATGTGTAAGAGCAGCGAGGAGGCAGCTTGCTGGCAGCGGAAAATACAAAAGACTGTTATGGAGAGCAGCCGTCTTCATATTCCTGCTGCATTCCATATGGAGGGCCTTTGCGGCGCTTTTATTCAGGGTGCAACTGCCTTCCCCACAGGCGTCTCCAGAGGGTCCAGCTTTGATCCTGAACTTGAGAGACAAATAGGAGAAATTGTGTCACGGCAGGAGGCCGCTTACGGAATCACTCAGATTCTGGCGCCTGTTCTGGATATTTCCCGAGACTCCCGCATGGGGCGCCAGTGTGAGCCTTATGGAGAAGATCCTACATTGAGCGCGGCAATGGGAGTTGCCTTTACCAAGGGGATACAGGAAACAGAAACAGCAGGTAGGAAGCCGGAATCAACGGCAAAACATTTTCTTGGTTTTCATAATTCTCTGGGTGGAATTCATGGGGCAAACTGCGAAGCCAGTGAACGTCTGCTCTATGAAATTTATGGAAAGCCCTTTCAGGCTGCTATCAGCAAAGGTTGTTTGCGGGGTGTAATGCCGTGTTACGACAGCCTAAATGGTCTGCCTGTCCATGCTTCAAAGCATTATCTGACCGACACGCTGCGTGATGAGATGGGCTTCCAGGGGGTAGTCATGTCGGATTACAGTGGAGCAGAGAATGCTTATCGTGTCCAGATGATAGGGGAGAGTGAGGCGGAATGCGGATATCGCTGCCTGAAGGCGGGACTTGATATAGAACTGCCTATGCCGTCTCTTTACAGGGCAATGCAAAAGCTCTTTCAAAGCGGAGAGGCAGATCTGTTTTATTTGGATCAGGCAGTTCTGCGCGTGCTTGAGTCGAAATTTAGAATGGGTCTTTTTGAATATCCATATGCATTGACCGGCAGCCGGCTTCAATCGATTACAGTTCGGAAAAATGATGATGATGTGGCAAGGCGATCAGCAGAGGAGTCGATCGTTCTGATTAAAAATCATGGCATACTGCCGCTAAGGGGAGAGTGTAAAGTTATAGCTGTGATCGGACCGCAGGCTGTAAACGCACGTTATTATTTCGGTGGATATACCCATCTGAGCATGGTTGAAGCAGAGTATGCGGCTATGAACTCTATGGCTGGAACAGGCGAAGGCGGAGACAGCAGCAAGGCTGATATGAATCGTATTCCAGGCACTAATGTACAGGATGATGAGACAGAAGAATTTGACGAGGTGCTTCAAAACCTTGAACCGGACTGTAAAAATCTTGTGGAGGAACTGCAGGAACAGCTTCCGGAAGCAAAGATTTTATGGGCGAGAGGGTACTACAAAGCTGGTGAGGACCGAAGTGGATTCGACGAGGCTCTTGATCTTGTAAGAAAAGCGGATGTTACGATTTTAACACTCGGAGGAAAAAATGGATCCGGCTCTATTGCTACGATGGGGGAAGGGGTTGATGGGACAAATATTAATCTTCCAAATGGACAGGAGCAGTTTATCTGCGAAGCCGCCAAACTTGGGAAACCTCTGATCGGAGTACATTTTGATGGACGTCCGATTTCAAGCGATGCTGCAGATCGATATTTGGATGCGGTTATAGAGGCATGGAATCCGGCAACTTATGCTGTAGAGGCAGTTACCGATGTGCTTCTGGGAAAGGTGAACCCTTCTGGAAAATTGCCACTGACAGTTGCAAGGAATGCAGGTCAGATTCCTATTTACTATAATCACCCGAATGGATCGTCCTGGCATCAGGGACCCAGCATCGGATTTACAGACTATGTGGATGCACCGCACAGGCCACGATACGCGTTTGGGCATGGACTAAGCTATACGGACCGGACTTTGCTTACAGTAAACTTGAGATTGATCAAGAAGAGGTTGGACCAGACGATCAGGTCATCGTGTCCTGCTTCGTAGAAAATGTCGGGAATATGACAGGAACGGAGGTCGTACAGCTTTATCTAAAGGATCTTCACGCTTCCATGACAAGACCAGTCATGGAATTACAAGGTTTTGCTCGTGTTTCTCTTGGGACGGGAGAAAAAAAGAAGGTTCAGTTCTGCCTTTATCCAAGTCAGATGGCATTCTTAGATGAAGATATGAAGTGGAAAATTGAAAAAGGCGAAATACAGGTGCTGCTTGGCTCCGCATCTGACGATATTCGTCTGAAGGGGAGTTTTTACATTAGCGAGGATCGCTGGATCGTAGGGAGAAATCGGGGATTTTATGCAGATGTGACTGTAGAAGAAAACTGAAGATGCTCTGAAAAGTTCGATTCCGGACAGACCTGACGAAGTATAAGGGCAGACAAGGGGCAGTGACGGAATCGCTGCCTCTTTTTTTGATCTTTGAGCCGGAAGGGGGTATAATATTTTATCACTTTGAAATCGGAAGCCATGAGGAAGGTAAGTTGGAAGATCGTATTTTTATAGAAGAACAGGACCATTTAAAGACGCTCTATCAAAAGCTGACAACTATGAAGGAAGAGCTGGAAGCCGAACTGGTCGATATTTCCGAGAAGGCGGCGGAAGAGAAGAA
>AUXO018539090.1_pt1 | contig 13885 bp, 12 predicted proteins | sample 768731 | NCBI WGS metagenome assembly AUXO01 (sample SAMN02715735, study PRJNA202380) | gut metagenome | biome: sheep rumen | host: Ovis aries | place: New Zealand: Palmerston North | reverse complement strand
CTTCTTTTGTTATAATACATGGAACAGGATTTGTTGTATGTGATGTTACTGGCTCATGATTTTCATCCCACATCATATCACAATTTCCATGATCTGCAATAACGATTAGTACTCCACCTAATTCCATTACCTTATTATATATTTTTGTCATACAAATATCCATATCTTCAACAGCTTGTTTTGCTGCTTCATATACTCCTGTATGCCCTACCATATCTCCATTGGCAAGATTCATTATTGTAACATCAAAGTTTGATACTTCTTTTAGAAAGTTATCAGTTACTTCATATACACTCATTTCTGGTTTTAAATCATATGTTGCAACTTTTGGTGATGGAATTAGTATTTTTTTCATATCAGGATATTCAACTTCTTTTCCACCATCAAAGAAAAATGTAACATGTGGGTATTTTTCAGTCTCTGCTATTCTTAATTGACTTAATCCATTATTATGTAAATAATCAACTAAAATATTTTTTAGATCTAAATCATTAAATGCATGTGGTGCTTTAACAGTTTCTGTTACCGGATACATTGTTAATACTTTTAAATTATTAAAATGTTTTACATTTAAATCTTTTTCATTTGCTTGTTTTTCATATTCTGTTGGATTTGATAGTAAAGTAAACATTTCTCTTAATCTATCTTTTCTAAAGTTAAATGTAATTATTGCGTCATTATCTTGTAATGGGCAACTATTTATAATACCTGGTATTACAAATTCATCATACTTTTCATTTTTATAATTTTCTTCAATTAATTCCTTATATGAGTTATATTTTGGACCTTCTCCATAACAAATAGCATCGTAAGATAATTTTAATCTATCAAAATTGTTATCTCTATCCATTCCATAATATCTTCCAGAAATTGTTGAAATTGTTCCTATTCCAAGTTCATTAATTTTTTTATCTAATTGTTCTAAATATGTAAGTGCACTTTTTTCATATGTGTCTCTTCCATCTAAACAGATATCAAGATATACATTATTAATATTATTTTCTTTACATATATCTAAAATTCCTAACAAATGATTTATATGTGAGTGAACTCCTCCATCAGATAGTAATCCAAATATATGTAGATTAGAATTATTATTTTTTACATGTTCAAATACTTTTAATAATTCCTCATTTTTATTTAATTCCTTTTTATCAATTGATGCAGTTATATTCTCTAGTGGTTGAACAGCTACTCTTCCTGAGCCTAAATTCATGTGTCCAACTTCACTTGTTCCCATTTGTCCTTCAGGCAATCCAACATATGGTCCACTTGCTTGAAGTATTGAATGTGGATATTTATTCATTAACATATCAAATGTTGGTTTGTTAGCGTTTTTAAATGCATTTCCATCACTTTCTTCTCTAACTCCACAACCATCTAATATACATAAAACTAATGGTTTATTATTCATATATCTTTTCCCTCCTAACATAATTATTATATCACCTTTAGCTAAAACAAAAAAGAGGATACCCTCTTTTAACACATATCTTTCTTGCAAGTTGTTTGATCTTCTTCAATACATTTTATAAGACATTTGAAACTATTATAAGTTTCTTTTTTCATTTCTTCTGTTAATTCTTGATATCCGTCTGTTTGCTTTTTACTTATTCCTGTTTCTAATTGAAGTGCTTTTCCATTTGATATTGCTACAACATTTGGTGCATATATTCTTTTTTCTCCAACTTCTATTTTTTCATCATTTTCATTTGTTAAAGTGTAATCTTCTAATACATTAGACATTTTTTCTATCAATGAATTATATCCTTCAGTTCCCTCTTTTGTCGTATTAATATTACCATCTTCATTAATTTCTTTTACATCTCTTATTTCTTTAACATCGACATAATAGATTTTTTCTATATTATTTTTCTTTGCTACTTCAACTAATTCTTCTAATACACTTCTACACCATGGGCATTCTTTAAATCCAAAGTAAACTATAAAAGTTTCCTTATTATCTATTTTTTTTGATATTTCTTCTGCAGTTGAATATATAAATGGATTATCCTCATCAATTGATATTGTTCTATATTCTTTTCCATTGCTTTCATTTTTTGTTCCATTTAAGCTTTCATATTCTTCTTTAAATTTTATTGCATCTGTTTTTGTTATTTCTTTTTTTGTACATCCTGTTAATGTAACTAAAATTGCTAATGTTAAAATTATTACTAATATTTTTTTCACTTTCATCACCTACAAACAAATTATATATAATTATTATTGTTTTTTAAATAAAATAATGGTTGAAAAAACTCAACATGAAGTTGAATTTCCGTTATTTTAATATTTTATATGTTTCTGTTTAGTAAAACTTAAAAAAAAAGAGAATATTTTTTAATTAATACAATTATCATTCAATTTTATTGGTATTGTATATGTAATTGTTTTATTATCTGAATCTTGTGCTTTTATTTCTAATGTTAATTTATTTTCACTAAGTGATTTACAGCTTTTTGAGAAATGATCAACTTTTATGTTAATTCCTTTTAAATATTCTTCTAGGTTGATATTTATCTTTTTTTCACAATCACTTATTTTTACTTTTGTATCATCATATGTTTCATATAATGTACATGTAATTGATTTATATTTTGTAATATCTTCTTTACCACAAAATTCAACATTTGATATATAAATTGATGCTTTTTCCTTATTGTATGCTGCACTACCATTTATTTTAAAATCACTACATTTTGATGAAATTGTTTTAAATTCAAAATCATTTTCTTTTTTTGAATATATTATTGTTCCTATTGCTATTAAAATTATTAATATTACAATTAAAAAAATTGGATATATATTTTTTTTATAAATTTTTCTGTTTTCTTTTCCTTCAAGTATTTCGTCAATATTTAAATTAAAAGTATTACTTATTTCTTTTAGTGTTGCTATATCAGGTACATTTTTTCCATTTTCCCATTTTGAAACAGCTTGGAATGTTACTCCTAATTTATCTGCAAGTTCTTTTTGAGTTAAATTATTATCCTTTCTAATTTTTTTTATAAATTTCCCAATTTTTTCTTGATCCATAATTTAACTCCTTTCTAAACTATATATACCATAGTTTTTTATCATTTTTTCTTACTTCTTTTATTATTCCTCCGCCTAAGCATTCTTCTCCATTATAGAATACACATGCTTGTCCTGGAGTTACTGATTTTACTCCTTGTGAATATCTAACAATTATTTCTCCATTATCAAGCCATTCTAATTCAACAGGTACATCTTCTTGTCTATATCTAAATTTAGCTGTGCATTTAGTTATTTTTTTATCACCTAAATAATTAACTTCGTTTACTAAACATGATGTACTAATTAAATAATCATTGTCTTCACCTAAACAAATATATAAAATGTTTTTTGATAAATCTTTTCCTACTACGAACATTTTATCTTTTGTTCCACCTATGTTAAGTCCTTTTCTTTGACCAATTGTATAGTTCATTAGACCAATATGTTTACCAATTACTTTTTTTGTATCAATATCTACTACATCTCCAGGTTGGTTTGGTAAATAATTCTTTAAGAAATTTTTAAAGTTTCTTTCTCCAATAAAACAAATTCCAGTAGAATCTTTTTTCTTTGCAGTAATAAGGCCATATTCTTCTGCAATTTTTCTTACTTCTGGTTTTATAATATCTCCTATTGGGAATAGTACATTTTCAAATTGCTTTTTTGAAACTTGAGATAAAAAATATGTCTGGTCTTTATTTGAATCTACTCCTCTTAAAAGTTTACCATTTTCAAGTCTTGCATAATGGCCTGTTGCGATATAGTCAGCGCCTAATTTTCTAGCTTCTTCCGCAAACATATCAAACTTAATATATTTATTACACATTATATCAGGATTTGGTGTTCTTCCATTTTTCAATTCATCTAAAAAGTAAGTAAATACATAATTCCAGTATTCTTTTACAAAGTCTTTTCTATGTAATGGAATTCCTAATTTATCGCAAACTGCTTTTGCATCGTTATAGTCTTCTTCTTGTGGACATATTCCTGATTGTGTAGTTGGCCCATTTAATTCTCCATCTGCTAATGAATCCCAGTTTCTCATAAATAACCCAATTACTTCATAGCCTTGTTTTTGTAGCATTATAGCTGCAACACTACTATCTACTCCTCCACTCATTCCTATTACAACTTTCTTTTTCATACAAACACTTCCTACTTGTTTTTTCAGTTGCTTTATTATATCATTTTTTTATTTTTAAAACAACTATTGCCTAATTGTATTAATAATTATTAACATATAACTAATTATACACACAGCAATTATTAAAATACATATACATATTTTTGGAAAATTAAATATGTTAATTAGTTCTAATATTATAAATAATAAAATTGATATTATTATGTTTTCTCTAATTTTATTTAATACCTTTTTCCCACTATCAATGATTTCTATTACTTTTGTTATATTGCTATTTTTTATTATTATATCTGATGACTCTTTTGCTAGAATTGTTGAGTCTTTTATAGTTACTGCAATATTTGAGGATTTTAATGCTTTTGAATCATTATCTCCATCACCAATCATAAGAACATGCTTATTATTCTTTCTTAACTCATCTATTATTTTTTTCTTATCATTTGTATTTAAACCAGAATATACTTTTTCTATTTCAAGTTCATCAGTTATTTTTTTTGTTACAACCTCATTATCACCACTTAATACTACTATATCAAGTTTCTTTTCTTTTAGGTATTTAAGTAATCTTTTTGTTTCATTTTTTATAATATCTTTCAATGCAACTAATGCTAATACTTTATTATTTTTTACTATATATAGTACATAATTTCCTTCTATAGTTAACTCTTCTTCTTCTTTTTCGTATGAATTAATTATATCTAATTTTTTTAATAATTTTGATGTACATGCATAATAAATGTTTTTTTCATCTTTTGCTTTTACATCAAAACTATTCAAATCTTCTGTAATTAAATCAATTTTTGATGTTATTCCTTCTTTTTTTAAATGTTTTGTTATTCCTATTCCAAGTGCATGTGTACTATGTTTTTCTATTGATCCTAGTAATTCTAGTAATTCATTTGTCTTTAAATCACTGTGATTATATACTTTACTTATTCCTAAATATCCATTCGTTAGTATTCCTGTTTTATCAAATACTACTGTATCTATTTTATTTATTTCTTCAAAGATATTTTTTTCTCTTATTAAAATACCTTTTTTTAGATATCTTTTGATTTCCTTAATTTCTGGATAATTGTAAATTATAATTCCACAAATTGTTGGTATTATTAAGGTAATAATAAATTTATTTAGTATTTCAATTGAATTATTTTTTAGTATTAAACTAATAATTATGTTTAAAATTTCAAATGCTATTATGAAATATAAATATTTTTTAGAAATCTTATCTATATCTTTATCAAAATCTTTTTCTATTTTCTCATATTTATTTTCTTTTGATATATTTATTTCATATTCTATTTCATTTTCGTAGTTTATACTTCCTTTATATATTTTTGAATTAACATTTTTTTCAACAGGGTTACTATTTCCATTTATTAACGATTCGTTGAAATGAGTTGCTCCTTTTACAACTATTCCGTCAAAATATGCTACTTCTTCACTTGAACATATTATAATATCTTTATCTTTTATATCTTCGTAAAAAACTTCTTTATATGTATCTTTATCTTTTACCTTTAATTTTATATATTTTTTTGTTTTCAAATATTTTTCTTCATTTTCAATTTTACTAATTGTTATATATTCAATTAACTCTTTTAATTTTAATACAAATATTACAAATGATATTATAAATAAGAATATATTAATACATTCCTTGTAATATATATCTAGATAAATAGAATATACTAGTGAAGAAATTATGCTAATTATAACTATTGTATTTATATTAAATTCTTTAATCTTTCTTGTTGAAATTATAACTGATTCAACTATAAATGGAAGTATTAAGATATATTTTATATATATATTTTCTTTTATAAATAATGATAATCCTAAAATTGTTATCATTAATATACCTAATATAATTTGTTCAATACTCTTTTTATTTAAACTACTCATATTTACTTCCTTTATTATCCTAATTATATCTTCTTTATATTATTATAAATTAATTATTATTTTTTTTAAATATTTTTGAATAATAATTCTTATTTTATAAATACTATTATTGGAGGTATTTATATGGAAAATAATATTAAAGTTCTAGATGAATTAAACAAAGGTTGTTGTATGGGAATGGATGCATTAGATTTTCTAATTGAAAAAGTTGATGAACATAAATTTTTAACATTACTTGAAAAACAAAGATTGGAATATGAAGATTTATCAGGAAGAATTAATGAATTATATGATTCTTACTCCAAGGATGATATTCATGAAACTTCTAAAATGGAAAAAATGATGACTTGGTATGGTATTCAAAAAGATACAGTTTTAGATAAAAGTACATCTAACATTGCAGATATGCTAATTCGTGGTACTACAATGGGAATTATTGAAGGTAGAAAGATTCTTAATAATAAATTAATGGATAAAAAAGTACATAAAATTTGTTCAGAATATATTGATATGCAAGAAGCCTATGTTGAAAAATTAAAGGAATTTTTATAAAAAACACATCATTTATTTGATGTGTTTTTCTTTGTATCATTCTAAATTTTTCTTTACATTATTGATTTTTATATTTGATTTCCTTTTTCTTTCTCTACAACTTCTATTTTTTTTCTTGCACTATGTATTCTCATTTTATTAAGTATTTCGTCTCTCTTAGTCATTATTTCTTTTATTATTCTTGTACCTTTTGTATCTTCATTTTCTTCTAATTCATCACATGCAATTTTATATGAGAAAGAATTAAAATTTTCATTAAAAATAGTAAATAGTTCATTAAGAGCGTCAAAATTTTCTTTTCCAACTTCATCAAATATAACCTGTATATTTCCGTTACGTCTACTTTTTATTATCACGTCTTTGAATTCCTTATAGAAATCTTCAATAATAAATAACATGTTTTCGTAGCTTGAATAATCAACATAAGATGATACTTCTTTATCATCTAAAATAAATATTCCTTTTTGATGCATTAATTCACTTATTTCTTGGGCAATTTTTTCATTTATGATTTCATTAAATAACTCATATTTTCTTATTTTTTGTTTGTTAATTGTGTCAACTTCTTTTCTAGTATCATTATATGTACCGTCAACTATATCCCATCCACACATTGTATAATATGTGTTTTCGTTGATACTTGTTAGTGTCAATTCTATTACATGATTTAGTTCATGAACTATCATATGATCAGTGTAAATTCCTTCAAAATCAGGTGTAACAAATACTAATGGAAATACTTCAATACCATATGGTCCATTTATTAAATTTGGGGTAATACAAGTTGTACAATTTATAAATTTTGAAGCATTTAGTCCATCATCTTTTGACAATAATCCTAGTTGTTCAATTTCTGCTTCTAATTTTTTATAAGATGATACTGATGTATACAAATGATTATTAAACTTATTTTTTATTTTATTAAAGCTTTCTATTAACTTGTCGACTCTATCTTTTGATGGCCATATTTTTTTTGCATCTTCACTTTCTAGGTATGCTTCATAGTTGTCACCTAAATCTATTCCATTAATCTTAAAGAATTCTATCCTTGAAGAAATAATTTCTTCTTTTACGTAATTTGTAACTTCTTCTGATAGGAGTTTTTCTTCTGCAGTTGTAGTAAATGCTTCGATAGGAGCTGAATAATATGATGTTATTCCTCTTCCAAAAATAGAAATAATTTTATCACTTAATTTATCAAATCTATTTGTTTTAAGAATCCCCATAACTTCTTCTCTATCTTCTTCTGGAATAAGATCAAAATTCTCAATAATAAACTCTTTATAGTATATAGCTGATATATTTGCTTCTATTTTGTTTTTTTCTTCTACTTGACTATAATATTCACTGTATTGTCTTTCACATTCTTTTTTACGTTTTCTTATTGCTTCACTTAATCTAATAAGTTGTTCTGTTAATTGAGGATTTTCACTTAATATTTTGTCAAAATTATCAATAGTTATTTCTGGATATAATCTTTTTAATATGGGTCTTGCATTATTAAATTTTTCTTCTAATTCTTTTTTATATCCTTCTTCTGTACAATAATATCTAAATTTATTTTGTATATTTAATGGTAATTTGTTCATCCAATCTGGAAACTCTCCATTATTCCAAATATTATCATATTCTTCTTTTGTAAAAGTAGGTACATAGGAATGTAATTCATCAAAATGTTCAGTTTTATAACTTTCTATTCTCTTTTCTTTATCTATTTTTATATAATCAATAAATCCTTCACATTTTACTATTGGAGCAGATGTATAATTTTCAAAACCATCATAATCAAAAAGTTCTCTTTTACCTAATGGAAATGTATTAAATTCTTGTTCCAAAAGGTCTTCTCCAATTTCTTTTTCTTCGATTTCTCGTATATAACATTTGATAACATCTATTGGAAGTATACCTATAGTTGCTAAATGTGAAAATTTGTATTCAATAAAATCTCTGCTTTCTTCTCCATAGTATTCTATAAACATTTCTTTAAATTTATCTAAATTTTCTTTCAATAATTGATGTATACTTAGATTTCTATTAATTAAATCAATCATGTAACTCACCTAGCAATTCTATTAATTCTTCATAATTATTTGGAAATATTCCTTTACCGTGATGTTTTTCTGCAATATTTCCTTCATATAATGTTATAGTGTATTCTATTGGTTCAAATTGATTACTTGATCCATATTCTCTTTTCCAATATTTAATTATCCCTACTATTTTTTTTACAAAATCATTTGGAATATCTTTTATTTTTCCATTAACAAAAGCTTTTTTTGAGTGATTATTAATCATTATTAATTCTTTTTTGGCAGAGCCTTCATTTATTATTATTTCTACTTTATCTATCACATTATCACCTATTCTTATTATATCATGGTATAATAAAATCCATAAAGAGGGATACTATGTATTTTATTCAGAAAAATTTAACAAGACTAAAAAATAATCAATGTACTTTTTTTCTTGATCCTAAAGAATTATTTCAAGTTAAATTAAAATTAGGAAAAAGTAATTATTCAATTTATTATCCGTATAAAGATAGTGAAAAAAACATCATTTATACAAGTAATATTCCTAAAGTAATTTTATATGAAATAATTATTAAAACTGAAGTTAGACATCAAGATATTCTAGGTAGTTTATATGCTTTAAATATTGCTCCTGAATTATTTGGAGATATTTTAATAATTGATGGAAAATATTATTTATATGCCTTAGATATGATTAGAAATTATTTAGAAACTAATTTAACACGTATTAAAAATTCTTCAATTGAATTAATAGAAAGAGATTTATCGTTACTTGAAAACTATGAAAGAAAATATGAAAAAATGGAGTTTATTGTTTCTAGTAATAGAATAGATACTGTTATATCTAGTATTTGTCATACTGGTAGGAATGTTATTCCTGATATGATTAAGAAAAAAGAAATCATACTTAATTATGATTTCTTAAAGGATAATTCTTATAAGCTTAAAGATAATGATGTTTTTAGTATTAAAAGGATTGGTAAATTTAAATATAATGGAGTTATTAAAAATACTAAAAGTAATCATTTAATTATTGAAGTACTAAAATATATTTAATTATACATAATATCTATATCTACTTTTGAATTAATTCCATCAATTTTTCCGTCTTCACATATTTGCCATACTTTATAATTTCCTTCATAGTTTGTCTGTTCTGTATAATGTGCTAACCATACTGGATATTCTTGCTTAAACCAAATATTTTCTAAATAATATTTTGAACTATATAACATTCCTTCATATCCATTTTTTTTCATATAATTGTTAAAAGACTTGGCTGTTTCTGTTAATTTATAGAAACTCATTTCATATTCACTAAAATCTTTCCAATCTTCAAAATCATATACAATCTCAAGATCAATTTTATATTTTTTAATTTGTTCTAAAACCCATTTAGCATCTTTTTTTGCTTCTTTTTCATTTATTGCATATGAGAAAAAATACACTCCAACAGGTATTCCTGCTTTATTCAATCCTTTAATATTATTCTCAAACTTTTTATCTAGTACAGGTTCATTTCCTACTCCACCACCACGACCAACTCTTATATATGCAAATTCTACACCGGCTTCTTTTATTTTTTCAAAATCTATATCTCCTTGAAATTGTGAAATATCAATTCCAATTTTTGTATTTTCACTTTTATATTTATTAACTATATCTTGAAAATATGTATATGTTTCTTCTTTTTCGATATCTTCTTTGTTTTCATTTTTTTCTACAGGTTCATATACATTTAATAGTAAATTGTGTTCTGTTCTATTTTTTGATGAATCTTCACCTATAAATTTTATTTCATATTCTCCAGGTGTATTAATATCATATTCTCCTTCAAAATAACATTTTGGTTTATTATCATAATTATCACCACAAAATAAATTTTTTCCAAAATTATTATTACCTAATTGTGTACTTATTCTGTTTGGTTTTGAAATTACTGGAGAAATTTTATCCACAATATTTATAGAAAATTCATATGGTACCTTTATCTTATTATCTGTAATATACTCAAATTTTATTTTTTGTTTTCCAATATGAGTTGTATTAATTTTTTTATTTTTTACCAGATTTCCATTAATGCTTTTAATTAAATCTTTTAATTTTACTTTACTAAAAACTTCTATTTCATCTGTATATAATACTACTATTTTTTCTTCATGTTTTATTCTATAATCTTTATATAAGAAAATCGCTAATATAGATATTGCTATAAATAGTAATAAAATTGTTATTATAATAATTTTTCTTTTCATATTAACTACCTTCTTATACGATTATATCATTATTATTTTATCTTTTTTATAAATATAGTTAATACATTTAAAATACTTATAAATGTTACTCCTACATCTGCAAAAACTGCCAAAATTATTGACGTTTTTCCAAATGCAGCAAGAACTAATACAATAAATTTAACTATTAGAGCAAACACTATACTTTCTTTTACTTTTCTATTTGTGAGTCTTGCAATTGAAATTGCTTTATTTAAACTATTTAAATTATCATTCATTAATACAACATCACTTGCTTCTATAGCTGCATCACTACCTATATTTCCCATAGATACACCTATGTCTGATATTTTAATGACTGGAGCATCATTTATACCATCTCCAACAAACATTACTTTTCCTTTTCTTTTATATTTTTCTACATAATTAACTTTATCAATAGGAAGTAAATTTCCATAATATTTTTTAATTTTTAATTTATTGGATATATCTTTAACTATATTTTCATTATCACCTGATAAAATTATTATTTCCTTGTTAATAGTATTTTCTAATTCTTTTATATTCATACTACTTTCTTTTATTTTATCTGATATTACTAAATATCCTTTATATTCTTCATCTACTGATAAATAAATAATTGTTCCTACTTCATTTTGTTTTTCATATTTTATTTTATTATCGTCTAATAATTTTGTATTTCCAACTAAAACTTGTTTATTATCTATTAAACAACTAATTCCTTTTCCAGCAATTTCTTTATATTTTTCTATTTCATATAATTTACCATTATATTTTTTTTCAATTGCTTTTGAAATTGGATGAATTGAATTTTTTTCTGCTGAAGCTACTATTTTAAGAAATTCTTCTTCTTTGATTTTTGATTCTATTTTTGACACTCCAAATATACCTTCTGTAATTGTCCCTGTTTTATCTAACATTATATAATCAATATCACATAAATTTTCTAATTCTTTAGAACCTTTTACAATTATACCTTCATGTGATAATTTGCCTATTCCACAAAAATATCCCAATGGTACTGATATTACTAATGCACAAGGACAAGATGTTACTAAAAATACTAGTGCTCTATATAACCATGTTTGAAAATCATATCCTAAGAATGTTGGAATTAATACTAATAAGAATGCAATTATAACTACGGTTGGTGTATATATTTTTGCAAATCTTGTTATAAATTTTTCTGTTTTACTTTTTTTATTATTTGAATTTTCAATTAATTCAATTATTTTTTGTGAAGTTGACGTTTTATATGTTGAAGTTGCTTTTATTTTTAAAAGACAATCTTTATTTACTACTCCACTTAATACATTATCATTTACTCTTACCTTTCTTGGAACTGATTCTCCTGTAAGTGATGATGTATCAACGTATGATTCTCCTTCAATTACAATTCCATCTAATGGTACTTTTTCCCCTGGCCTAACTACAAAAATATCTCCTATTTTCGCATTTTCTATTTTTACCACTTTGATTTCATTGTTTATTTCTAAATTTATTTTTTCAACTCTTAAATCCATTAATTTTGTAATTGATTTTTTACTTTTATCAACTGCTAAATCGGATAAATATTCTCCAATTTGATACAAAATAATTACTAAAACTGCTTCAGTATAATTATGTATAAAAAATGCTCCGATTGTTGCAATAATCATTAATAAATTTTCATCAAAAATTTCTCCTTCTTTGATATTCTTAAATGATTCTATATACATTTCATAAGAAATTATTAAATAACTAATTACTAGTATAACTAGTTTTATAAAATCAACTTTAATAAAAAAAGAGATTGTAAATAATAATATACTTATAATTATTTTTATTATGTCTTCATTAATGTATTTTTTCATATTACATCACCTCTGAAATATGCTCTATTCCATATTTTAAAATTATTTTTATATGGTCATCTGATATATTATAATATACATTCTTACCTATTTTTTCAGTTCTAACTAAATTAGATGTTCTTAAATATTTTAGTTGATGTGATACTGCAGATTGTGAAATATTTAATTTTTCACTTATTTCATTAACACATAATGGTTTATTAATTAAAACTTCAAGTATTCTTAATCTTGTTGGATCTCCAAATATTTTGAAGAATTCGCTTAATCCATATAAAAACTCTTTGCTATGTATATTCATATTGCCTCCAATTCGTATGAATGTTTGTTCATATGTTCATATTTATATGATATGATATTAATTATATATAGTCAATAAAAAAAGAGAATTTATTCTCCTTATTGACTTATTTTTTTTAATACTTTTTCTACATCAGCTATTGTTTCAACTTTTTCTCCACTTGCTCTTTCTGTATCTCTTTTTATATCACTAAAGAATTGTATCGGGTTTGTTATAACGTCTAAATCAAATATATTATATTTTTCAAAAAATAAATCTGTATGTAATATTTCATTTAATACTTTTCTATATATTGCTAATATAACATCTCTTATATTCGATTCAAAATATGATGAATTATGTAAATTCAAATAACACATTGTATCTATAATTTTTAAATCTTTTCCATCATAAATTATATTTCCACAATGAAAGTCTCTCATTAAAATTCCCATTTCAGATATTTTTTTAACATCTTCTACTAATTGTTGTAATGCTTTAGAAAAATCTGTTATTGTTATCTTTTCTTTTGGTGCTGTTATTAATGTTTCTCCATTTATATATTTCATAAAAATTGCTCTAATATAATTTTTTATATATACACCAGATGTTGCAAATACAAATGACTTTATATCTAAATCTTTAAATTGTAATGCAAATTCAGGATTATAGTCATCGTATAATTTTTTCATTACGACATCGTTTGATAATAAGAAACAACTTCCTTCTCTTCCACATCCAAGATTTTTTATGCTTTCTTTTTTTATCATTTCATCTAATTCTTGTATAGATTCCAATCTAATATCCGCCATTAATCCCACTTCCGGGCTATATTATACTATTATTTT
>AUXO018431723.1_pt1 | contig 13887 bp, 12 predicted proteins | sample 768731 | NCBI WGS metagenome assembly AUXO01 (sample SAMN02715735, study PRJNA202380) | gut metagenome | biome: sheep rumen | host: Ovis aries | place: New Zealand: Palmerston North | reverse complement strand
ATATGTCTCATTGTATCCTGCTTCTTCTCATCACGAGAAATAATTCGAATTTCCCCAATGTCTGATGTGAGAAAATGTTTTAATACAGTGGAACCAAATGAGCCTGTTCCTCCTGTTATTACTAATGTTTTTCCTTTGAATGCTTCTGTTATTTGCATTGGTAATTCTCCTTTTTGTAATAAATTATAATCAAGCAAAATCCTTGACTACGATGAATAGATTAGTGTATTATAACTATACAAAGGTACGAACCTGCGTTGAATATGTGCGGGTGCCGTGCCACTATTCATGCTCTTTCTATAAACCCAACTTCTTAGGATTAATCCAAATTGCAGTTTCACGTTCAAAAATACTATTATAATCCAAATTCTTTGATTCCTTTAACTTTGATTTGATGATGTTTTGCAATTCTTTGTAATCAATATTTTCGTGTTATTTCCTTCATTCTTCAAAGATTATTTTCCAATACCTATATAAGAAAAATGGTCTTATAACAGATTAATAGTGACATGTTTTTACATTTTTATCCCAATGGTTCAATATTGCGAAATTATATAAGCTATTAAATGCACTATTAATCCATCACAAGAACCTGATTCTCTATAAATTATCCACATAATTTACTATATAACTATGTATTTGTTTCAAACAATATCCCCTGGTATATTTTATTTTCTAATTCTTTTTTCAAGTCCTAATCTCTCATAAAGCCTTATACCAATTTTATAAAAAGCCTTTTGACTTTTAAATCTTTCCGTACATTTTGGCATCTCATGATATGATTTAAGTTCTTCTTCAGATATTTCCAATTTTTTAGAAACTTCTGAAAATAAAGCCTTCGCTTCCTCCTCACTTACAGGTGGTTTCTCAAGAATCGCAAGTGCTTCATCTCGTGTAATTTGACCAGTTACTACAAGACTTGACAACTGAGGTCTTCTTATATCATGACCAAATCTAGTAGGCATCCACCACGCTTCTAAAAACTTTGTAATAAGATCTTCAAAGTGTTTTTGCCCATAAGGTATATAATCATACTCTTCCACAAGTGTTTCCATCATTTTCTCTTTTGTAAATTCAACATAGTTAAGCGGCTGTACAGTCTTAACACCTAAAACATAAGGCAACCAAAACTTGTGCTTAAAACCGTTTGTAAATGTATATTTCTTTATTGGAATTGAACAGTACTTTCTAATAACGTCTTTCATATATGTACTATCACCAGTAGGACCACTATTTCCACTCCATGAAGCAGGATCTGCAACTATTTCTGTCTCAATATTGTATCCATTTAGAATATATTTAACGCCCAATTCTTGAGCTAGTCTGTCAATCAAAGCAATAAAAGCATGATCCTGAGGTGCATCAAGCGCTTCTAAACCTGTTCGGAACCATGCTAATTGCATTTCCCTCATTTCTTCCCAATCCATTTTTTTTGTGTGAAGTTTTACACCCAGTTTTTTTGTGACTTTGACAATATTCTTTTTTGCTACCGGAAGATCCCAACCAGCATCGATATGAAAAACATACGGACGCAATCCCCACTCTTTAACAGCAAGATGTAACATATAAGTACTATCAAGACCTCCGCTTAATCCCAATATACAATCATATTCCTTCCCAGCTCCAGACCTCTTTATACTATCAATCAATTCTTTTAACTCTTTATGGTGTCCTTTACCATAGTTCCAGCTTGGCTCTATTCTCTTTTTAAACTCATTACACCTCATACATATGCCATTTTCATCAAAGGTAATATCCGTATCAGATGTATCCATTACACAACATTTACAAACTTGATATTCCCTTCTTCGTTTTCCCTTTACAATTACGTCATTTACCATCACATAATTCCTCTCTTTCTTTTGTAATCTTTTTCTTTCTTGAATAAACAAACAACATAATTATTAGTTTAATAAAATGACTGATTGCGATTCCTATACAGAATCCGACTATTCCATATATTTTTAGACATATCAAAGATAAAACTATATATAGAAGCGCACCCACGCCATTAATTACTATTTGCCAATAAATATCGCAATATTTCATTACAATTGGATTAACAAGCGATACTAGTGTATAAATAAACACATTTATTGTAGTATAAACTATAAGATCCATTGCACCATCAACATATGCTGGAAACAGTAATCCCAGAATAGGTCTACTAATTATTATCATTAATATTGACAGAACAAAACATGCCCCTGTGCTTAAAATCATATATTTCTTAAACTGTTGCTTTGAGAGACTATCCACGCCTGCAATATACGATAGAATAACACTAGTTATAGGTGCCATCGCCAAATAAACAACTTTACCTAACAAAGTAGCCGTATAGTAAACTGCTACGACTTCTCCACCAAGCATTGGAAGCAACAGCAGTTTGTCTGCTTGAACTACCGACTGTGATAAAAAAACAGAAATGGCTAATAGTATACAATCCGTTAGTATTTTTCTAAAGTTTATTGTTCTTTTAAATGGCTCCTTTAAAAGATTGGTTGTTTTTATTAAAAAGATTAACTGAAGAACCTGTTCAAATAAGAAAATATAAACATAGTCTCCGTTTAGCCTATAAACAATATACCCAAGAACAAGACCAGCCGAGTCAAAAATAGCGTTTATAAAAACTTTGACATAATTAATTCGTATCCTGAAATAAACAATTATATAGGCATTTATTAATGTTAGCCCTGCAACAACAACCCAAATGATTTTTTGAGTTATTGACATAGATAATTGCATATTGTAAAAGGCAACACCTATGCCCGTAATCAATAAGCATATAACTAAAAATAATGATAGTATTACATTATAATCTCCATTTTTCGCACTATTCTCATCGTTTCGTATTAGACGAATGTTATTAATAGATTTTCCTAAAGAATCGCTTATTAAAATCACAAAAGAAAAAATCGAAATAATAAATCCATAAGTATCAGCGTCCAATTGTCTAGATAATAGTGGATAAATCAAAACCTGTAATACAGCAACAGTAAGCCCAGCAGAGCCAATGTTCAGAACCATATCTAGATATATCTTTTTATTTCTCATAAAAATTCTTTTCCTTTATATTTATAAGAGACACATCATCCATTGTCTTTCGACAAAATTTATCAATTCTCAAACAATTAATAGATATTATTATTGATATAGAATATAAGCACCAGAATATCAAAGAATATATGGTTGGATCCAAAACCATTGTTATAATAAAGAACAACTGATAAGCCATACATGCATCATTCAAAGCAAGAAGTCTTAAGTTATTGTTTCTTAAAAGCATTTTAGAATTATTCTTTACTCTATTGAAAACATATAAAAGCAAAGAAAAAAATATAATAAAACCAACAACACCTGTTTCACATAATACTTGCAACATACAATTATGCGCATTATGTATATCAAAATTAATTGAAAGATAATCAGGCACATACATTTGGTAATTACCCCACCCGATTCCTAATAAGGGATTATTAGAAAAGATTTCAAGAGCAAGAGACCATAATACTAGTCGTCCTGAAGTAACATCAGTTGAAGCTGTCTGATTACTGTTTGTTTTAACTGTTTCAATAAATTTGGTCAGCCTACCTAGATGCTCTGTCTTATATAGTATAAAGACAATAACAATAGTTAGAGCCAACAACATAATAAGAGCAAATATAATTCTTATTCTTCTATTAACACTAGCAATTCCTATTCTAATAAAAAAGACAAACATTGCTGATAAAAGCAATGCCAATAACTCAGTTTTTCTATTAATCATCAAAAAAGCAACAAATCCTATTATTATTAACAGTATTTTTAACAATTTGTTCTTATTGTCGCTACTTATTAACAATTCGACAAGATTATAAAGAATAATAAATGCGACAAAATAACATATTATTATTATGTTGCCTCCCACTGCTACACCATATCCATCAGATAATAGTTCATCGATTCGTTGCCTTGAATATTCGGTAATTAGTTTTTCTATATAGCCATAATAAAACTGCGGAAATATCGCTACTATAATAACATAAATTGATAAAACCAGGCTTATGATAGACCATATCTTAATGGTAATTCTGATGCCATTATTTGATGCTGTAGATGTATAAACACATAATGATAAAAGCAGTAATACAGGAATGTATAGAATTTGATTATTGTTCCCCATAATTACACTTCTTAATATTTCAATTATTTGGAATAAGCATAACGCAAAAAAAGCATTTGATGTACTATTAACATGTAATTTACCTTTGGTTCTAGCAAATTCTAAACACAGAATCCCAACCAAAATGACAATACCTAAACTAGTAGGGATTCCAAAATCCCTATATATAAATACAGTTAATGTGTATATTGATAGAATCAAAAGAACAATATTGTTTTTTTGTTTTATATATGTCATTACAATATCCTTATTCTAAAAATCATATAATCAAATGTCCAAATGACTACAAATAATGTTATACGCTTTGTCATTCGAATAATTATCGTTCAAATACTTGTATGCATTCTCGCCATAATCGTTAAATGAATTATTAACTATAAACTCCACCTTTTTTTTAAAGGCTTTACAATCATTACTCTCACACCACCAGCCAAAACGACCATCACAAATTACTTCCCCAACATCTGTATTAATGTCTGTAACTGCCAAGACCGGTAACTTTGCAGACATATACGCTAGCAAACGACTTGGAAAATTAGGTATTGTAAATCTATGATCTAGAAAAATGAGCCCCACATCACAGGCGCCTATCATCTTATCATAGTCTTCTTTTGGAAGCCTTTCCATCAATTTTATATTATTCTGCTTAGAAGATACCACATAATCATTCAGAGTTGAAAACTCTGTCCCCGTTCCAACGATAAGAAAGAATGCACCATCCATATCTTTACATTCCTTCATACATTTAATTACAAAAGGTATATCCTGTGGTTTGCCGAGATTCCCACCATACACAAAAACTTTTTTATCTTTAGGTATATTATATTTATTTCTAATAGTTACTCTCTCATCATCTAAACAGCTCATATCTCTAATAACAGTTGTATTAGGGCATACTTCTACTTTAGATTTCTCGATATAAGAATTATTATTAAGAATATAATCACAATTTGCTTGTGACATACACCCAATATAATCAGAGCACTTATATAATTCTATTTCTTTGTTTCTAAAATACTTATATAAAATACCTTTAACACCATATGTGCTCATCATCCCTAAATCAACAGCATTCTGCGGAAAAATATCTTTTAACATCAAATATGTTACAGCATTATCGCGCTCCTTGATATATCTCACTGCACTTGCAAAAGTAATTGGTGGCGTTGTATAAAGAACCAAGTCAAACCTAACATCAGAAAGATATTTCTTGACCGCATTTGTAAATTGTTTTTCTAAAAGTATTGTATTTATTCCTTTTTTTACAATTCCTACTTTTTTCAGCTCTCCTGTATGAACTCTCAATACATGTATACCCAACTCATCTACAAACTCCGTCTGCTTATTTTCATTTTTACAGACAAGCCATACATCATGTTTCTCAGAAAATTTTTTCAATATATCTAAATGAACAGAACTCTCATTCAAATTATAAAAAACGCCAAGGGACATGAACATAACTCTCATGCTTGCTTCTCCTTACAATACTTCTTGCCTTTGTATTCCAAATAAGACTTATCAAAATCAACAAATTCGTATCCATGATGAAAAACTCTTTTGTGCGGTGGTGGCAACTGCATATAATCGCCATATGTCAGAGTTAAGTATCCTTTTGGATTTGCCTCAATGGGAACTATAATATCTTCAAACGGAACCCATTTCACCGGAAAAATCCATCTTTGAGGATACCTTATATTTGCTTCATCCCCATACAAGCTCGACAGATAGCCTGTTTTGTCTACGCTTTTCATTTTTTTATAACTTCTTTGTATAATCTTTTTTCGCGCTCTACGAGGCACAACCTTCAAAAGAAACAAAGAACCCAGTTTCATCAATCGACCACGATTTTGAGGAGCAACCCCATATAGCATCAGTCTATATATCATAGAATATAATAATAATTTTTTAGCACCGATTCCTCCTTTAGGACTATTGAATAATGGATAAATATCTATAAAAATTCCATGGTTGATATCTCGATCCACTTCCGATTTTTCTATTAGTGTAGTATTACTGTCGCGAAGTCTAGTTATCATAAGACCAAATTCCGGATCACTCTTATGATGTTGTAAGAAATAACCCTCATTCAACAAATCAGAATTCTTTTGTAGTTTTTCCATATCGTCGACAAACATATATACATCTATATCGTCGTCCCAAGGAATAAAACCTTTGTGTCTAACCGCTCCCAAAGTAGAGCCAAACGCCAAACAATATGATATGTCTAGTTCTTTGCACACCCTGTCTAGCTCCAATAGTATTCTTTTTTGCGACTGTTGTAATTCTTTTACTATTTCTTTGTCATTCATTAAATCTATTCTGTACCTCTACTTTATTTCAATAACATTTCCACTGTAAAAATCCTCAAGAACTTTAGTTATCGTTTTAGCTGTATTATTATCAATATAATCAAAAGACTTACCAGATTGGATTGATTTTACAAACGCAACCAACTCATATCTTATACCTTCACCATCTAACTGATAAAAATACCTCTTATTATTTTCCTGTTGTTCATAACGAATCTCAAAATAATCAGTTTTCCACCAAGGTGCGGGCACATATATATACCCTTCACTTCCGGAAACAACTAATTCTCCCTCTGATTTTATTCCTCGTCCAACCTTTAAAGAAGCAACTGCATTATCATATAAAAAATCTATTTTTGTGAAAGCATCAAATCTATGCAATTTATCAAGATAATAGCTTACTATATTACAGTTCTTATATTCAGTGCCTAATATCTGAAAAATCGGAAGTAAAGCAGTCGGTCCCCATGCGCAAATACTATTCCATATATCTTGATATCCCTTCTTTTCATTTAATGGATTTCTTAAACTTGTACAAGTTGCATCTACAGAAACTACTTTCCCGATAATTCCGCTTTTTAATAACAAAAGAAGCCTATTGTATGCAGTTGCGAATGCAGTTTTCATAGCAGGCATAAGTACAACATTTCTCTCTCTTGCTATGTTGCATAGCTCGTCGTATTGAGATATATTCACCACAACAGGCATTTCAACAAGAACATGTTTACCAGTAAGAAGTGCCTGCCTAATGTGTTTATAATGCTGCTCTGGATGCGATAATATAAATACAGCATCACTTATTTCTAGTAATTCCTTGTAACTATTAACCACTGAAATATTCTCATTATTAGCTAATACCTCCTTATCTTCCGTACATAATGCGGAAATAGATGCACCATTAACATATTTTGCTTCAGAACAGTATTTGTTTAAAACTCTGCTTTCATCATCACCAATAAAGCCTATCTTTAAATCTCTATTCTTTGCTCTTATTTCAGAGCTTGAGATACCTTCCGTACGAGGCAAATATATAATCTTACAGTATTCATTTAAATAATCGAATTTTCCTTCCCAATCGGAACCTACCGTAAAAACATCTACATCATATCTCTTAATATCATCAATCTTCTGTCCTTCATATTCTTCGACAATAATCTGATCTGCAATCCCAATTTCTCGAATAGCCTCAACCCTTTCAGTTAAGGATTGTTGGTTGTTTATTTTACCTCGCGATTTATCATAATCATCCGATGTCACTCCTACAATGAGATAATCTCCCAAGGCTTTTGCTCTTTCTAGAAGTCGAACGTGACCATAATGCAACATGTCATATGTACCATATGTAATTACCTTAACCATTTATAATTAACCTCAACTATACTAAAACTTATATACCCCCATATATTTCTTATTAGCTTCAAGACTAGAATACACCCCTCATATGTATTTCCTCTAACGCATTTATTAATCGCAGATTATCATCATGGCCAATATATCCAATGTGCCCAACACGAAAAACCGAATCTGACAACTCTCCACCATTAGGGCAAACCCAAATATCATATTCTTCTTTAAGAATTCTCACAATTTCCTTTGAATTGCTTGATGTTCTAAGACAAGTTACAGCATTTGACTGTTTCTCTGGAACAATTTCAAGTGGTAAATCTCTTATACCATACCTAAATTCCTTAGCTATTGATACTATCCTCTCTCGTTCTTTTTTTGCCCCTCCATCTTTTACAATTTTCTTTAATCTATGATTGATTTGTAAAAGTGTTGTTACCGCTGGAGTAAAAGGTGTTTGTCCTCGTTCTCCATTTTTTAAAGCTTCTTTTAAACTCAAATACATACTTTTCTCTTTAACACTTTTCATTTTTTTTATGGTATCCTGTGTCAACACAATCATAGAAACACCTGGTTGAACAGCCAACGCTTTTTGAGAAGAAGTAATCAATGCTCCTATGCCTAACTGCTTCATATTAATTTCTTCAGCAAGAAAAGCAGAGATTGCATCAACAAAAAGAGCAATATTATTTGCTTTGCAAAAATCAGCAACCATTTGCATATCATACAGGACTCCAGAAGAAGTTTCGTGCATATTTATCAGCAAAACCGTATGATCCCTTACTATGTCTAACTGTTCTCTTCTTAATTGAGCGCCAAATTCACATTTTATTTCTGTATAGTTATGCCGGTGTAACCTACATAACTCAACAAATCTTTGCCCAAAACTCCCCCCATTAACAACAATTACCCTATCTTTATCACTAATAAGGTTCATAACCACAGACTCCATCGCTCCTGTTCCAGATGCTGTAAGAAAAACGCATCTTGAATTTTTAGGCGCATTAAGCAACTCTATCATATATTTCTCATTTTCTTTAATAGTTTCAGAAAACTCTGGTGTTCTAAAATACGGCGTAGATTTATTTGCAACTTCAAGAATCTCCGGTTCAGACATTACTGGACCAACTGTAAAATTAACCATATGTCATATATCTCCAATCTCAATATAATTAACCATTTCTCAATCTTGTTTTAACAAAAAAAACATAAAAACTGGTGTTCCCACGGTCCCCCAAAAGACCTGATCTGTTAAACCTCTAAAAGTTATAGCGATAAAACAAGATAAGAAAAGAAACTGCTTTTTCTTTATACTAGAAAATATTGTTTGAATAGCAAATAAAAAAACAATTATAACCGAAATCAAACCATTAAATGCATGAATATTCAAAATTGAATTATGTAAATTACCGGCATATCTATAGAATATATAAGGTATGTCGCTAATCGGCGCTCCTTCCATAATATATACTATGTTTTCAAATGTTTTATGATAATAACTTATCCAAATATCAAATCTTCCATGGTTGTTCATTCCCAAAGAAAAAAATCTTCCAAAAAGCTTTTCATATACATTTGCGTCCCCCCAAAAATAACCACATAGTACGAAAAAAAATAATATCAATATATATAAAGCTTTTTTTCTCCTTGAATTTAATAATTCTCCTGATATATTCCTAATATTAATAATTAAAACTATACACAAAAGAAAGCCTATAGAAACAATGCCTCCCCTTCCCACTGCAAATATAGATGAAAACATTATTTCCAATTCTTATACACCCATAATACTTAGGTAGCGATTCTTTTTTTATTTTATTAAAAACTTTCTGCGAAACATCGTGATTAATAAACATCACATCTGTTGCAACAGCAACATTATTTCCAAATTCTATTAATTGCGGATCGGCAGGAAGTTTACGAGGACAAAAATAAAAATTTTCTCCTGTTTTTCTAAAAAGTTTAAGCCTTTTAATCCATTTAGTTCTACTCCTACAATACGCCCTCTTTCACTTGTAAATGCCTGGATTATATAACGAATACCTTCTGATGAACCATTTGTTAAGCATATATGTTCAATATCGGTCCCAAGATAATCAGCTAAAATCTCGGAAAAATGAAGCGTCTCTGGATATTGAGAAACAAAACGTGGTGATACATTCGCAATAACATCATTTATGAAATCTTGTGGCAAACCACTAGGATTTTCATTCAAATCAAGTCGAATATATTCTCGACGTTCATTTTGATCGAACACTCGATATAGCTTTTCAATATTAGGATTCAAATAAAACATTACATACCTCCAGATCAGATTGTTTTGTAAGGAATATTGATTTTCAAAACCCTTATAAATGACGAATCATATTTTTTAACAAATCCAGCTTTCTGATAACAACGTATTGCCGATGTATTGTTTGTGCTTACAGCAAGATATACCGTGTTTATCGAATTGTTGTGTAAATAATCCATAAGCATATTAATCATTACCACAGCATATCCTCTGCCACGATATTTCTCGAGAGTACTCACATTGTATATAAAAGCATCTGTATTTCTTATCTTATATTCAATATCATTTCCACCCTTATACATTACAGACAAAGTACCAACCTCAACACCGCAGTAGTAAAAAACGAAAACCTCGCATTTACCTTTATTCCTTTTTACAATTCTACTTGCCATATTAATACTATACGGACCATCAATCATTTTTTCCGTACAATCCGTGACAGATTCCATTACTAAATCCATCTTTATATCATTTCTATTCTCGTAAGAAAGGGCCATAATATGATGCTTAAAATATGATATTATATTTTTCCCAAATAATTGAACACTATGCGTTTCCATTAATACAACCTAAATCAATATTTTTTCTAAATCATGTATGGAGTACACATTATTTAACAACATCTCTTTACTTCCATACAACCCATCCTCATTCTCATAACATACACTCTTCATCCCGAGCTGTTGCGGTGCTTGAAAGTCTTTTATAGGATTATCACCAACATATACAACATCTGCCGGATTCATTTTCCAACGTGTTAACATAATTCTAAATGCTATATCACATGGCTTTCTGAATTGAACACCACCAAGTTCATCTGTAATAATTACATCATCAACCTTATCCCACAATCCAAGCGAATCTAGCTTATTTCTTTGTCCTTTTGGCCTGCCATCTGTAATAATTCCGATTTTTATGTTTTTATCTTTCAATCCATTAATCAATTCAACTATACCATCATATAGATGGATATTAGGCTTATGATTACGATATATATTTAATACAGCATCTTTCTCTGATGTTCTTCCGAGCTCAGTTAACAACTCATCTATAGCCGGCTTACCTTCTTCAAAATAGCTCCACAACGCATCTTCATATCCACCGCCTAAGTAATCAGATACCGCTTTATATCCGGATCTCACATATTCTTTTTCAGAATATAGTGTGTCATCAAGGTCAAATATAACTCCTTTGAGTTTGCCTTTTCCTTCTTTAATGCATACGGACTGATCGAAACGACTGTATATAGCTCCGTCCTCTATATCAGTTATATAATCTACATCTTCTTTATCTATAAACTTGAGAACAGCTTCTGCGCTTCTTGCACCTGCCTTCATAGAAAGCGGCGCACCTCCACCATATCTTGGATTAATCTCTATAAACCAATCTGTTCCCCGATTATCTCTAATAAGCTGCACAGTCATTGGACCACATGGATTAAAGTACTTACATAAAGTTTTACTCTCTTCAATCATGTTCTCGTCGAGCTCAATTCTAGTTTTTAGCACTTCACCGGCTCTTACTTGCATACGCTCACGTGGAACTATACTTATTGGATTTCCATCCCAATCGCAGAAAATATCTATTGTATATTCCTTGCCATCCACAAAAGGTTGTACAATATAATCATCAACTTGGTTGGCATATACTTCTAACTCTTCTCTATTCTCAACCTTATATGCGTCAATGCTACTAGAACCATCTTTGGGCTTAATAAATGCAGGATAACCTGCATCGTAATCTTTCCAATTATTAACCGGCATAGGTGCTTTAAGTCCGCAATCAACAAAAAACTGAGATGTGTTATTCTTGTCTCTGCAAATCTTTATCTTCTCCGGATCACTAATCATTACATTTGTTCCGATTAGTTCGAATTTATCTTTATTCTCACTTAGCACCAGTAAGTCAGTATCTATCGTTGGGATTAATAAATCAATATCATCCTCTTTGCATATACTTAGAAGATTATCAATGTATTCGGGTGCATTCATTGCAACTACTTTTCTAACAAAGTCGCAATATGCAAGTGCCGGTGCCGTACCGGCCATATCTGCACCATATATCTTTAATTCCTTATTAAGTACCAGTGCAGCATTGCGAAACGCTTGCAATAATTCAATTCGTCTTCCTACACCTGTGAACAAAATGTTCATATATTAACACTCCGTCCCAAAAAACTCCTCCATAGTTGCAGAAGTATCGGAACTAATTCCTTCCTTGTTTAACACATTTATTACTGTGTCTATAATTATCTTTACATCATTCTTTAACGTAACATTCTTCGTATACCACACATCCATCTTGAATTTATCTTCCCAAGATAATGTGTTTCTGCCATGCGCCTGAGCATAGCCCGTAAGGCCCGGCCTTACATCATGTCTATGACGCTGTTCTTCGTTATATCTATCTAAATATCTAACAAGCAATGGTCTCGGCCCTACAATACTCATATCACCCTTGATAATATTTATTAACTCAGGCAATTCGTCAAGGCTTGTACTCCTTAGCATCTTTCCAAAGTCTGTCAACCTATCTTCGTCAGGAAGTAACTCTCCATTACCATCAGTCTCATTAGTCATTGTCCGAAACTTATAAAGCTTAAAGATTTTTTCATTAAGTCCGGGACGTTCTTGTGTATATATAACCGGGCTGCCAAGTTTATTCCTCACAATCAGAGCCGTAATTCCCATAACAGGACTAAGTACTATCAAAGCTCCTGTAGATAGAGTAACATCAAACGCTCTCTTAAAGTATTTCTCATATAAACCGCAAGGTTTATGTTTATTAGTATATCTACTCAAAACACGTCCTCACTACTTCTATAATTCTATCCTGCTCACTAGCAGTCATCTTAATATCACTAGGAAGACATAATCCTCTCTCGAAGATGTCCATTCCCACATCAACAGCCTCTCCGTCTATATATGCATTGGTCATGGCTCTGCCATTTCCTATTCTTGTAACGAAAGGATTGTTTCTATATATTGGTTGCATATGCATTGGTTTCCAGATTGGTCTGCCTTCAGAATTGATTGACGCTATTGCATCCATAATTTCAGTAGGACAGCTCTTCTCCTTCTCAGGTGTGTATAACACTTCGTTTTCTGAACGAACCTGCTTACATATAGCATCCTTATCTATTATTAGACAACTAAGCCAGAAGTTTGGCTCAGTGTTCTCTTCATATGGATTCATACTTACCGGTAAGTCTTTGAATGCCTCTTTGTATCTCTCATATATCGCTTTCTTCTTAGCAATATGTTCAGAAAGATGCGGAAGTTGACCTCTTACCACACCTGCAATCACATTGGACATTCTGTAGTTATATCCAAGTTCTTCATGCTGATACCAAGGGGCTGCTTCTCTCGCCTGCGTCGACCATTTTCTGACCTTCTTAGCGGCATCTTCACTATCTGTAAGTAACATTCCACCGGATGAACCGGTAATAATCTTATTACCGTTGAAACTTATGCAATTGTATTTGCCCCATGAGCCTGTCTGCATTCCTTTGTAGGTTGCCCCAAATGACTCAGCGGCATCTTCTATAATTATTGCGTTATACTTCTCACACACAGCCTTAATCTCATCCATTTTACATGGAGTTCCATATAGGTGTGCTACTACTACAAGCCTAACGTCAGGATATATCTCAAATGCTTTTTCTAAAGCAACAGGATCCATATTCCAAGTGTCATACTCTGTATCAATGAATACCGGTTCTCCGCCTTCATAACAGATAGGATTAACTGTTGCGTCAAATGTCATATCACTTGTAAATA
>AUXO017766819.1_pt1 | contig 13887 bp, 14 predicted proteins | sample 768731 | NCBI WGS metagenome assembly AUXO01 (sample SAMN02715735, study PRJNA202380) | gut metagenome | biome: sheep rumen | host: Ovis aries | place: New Zealand: Palmerston North | reverse complement strand
ATTCTCCTCATCCGCTCCATAAGAAAATAAGAACCATGTAGTTGGTTCTTTTTTTATTATATAGTTCCGTAGTCAGCTTGGAAATCATCCGCAATTATATACTATTTTTTATACTTTAAAATTATCATTCATGCTTTCTATTATATCATCGCCTAGATTATACCACTTTATTTGTGATATATATCTATCCTTTTCATATTTTGGGTTGTGATTTAAGCATCTGTTTAATGGTTGACAGCTTAGACTGCTAAAATGGATTGCCGATGAATATAATTTTTTTCTTTAGCAATATTTTATATATGTCTTTTTTTATCCAAATAAAATCTTCCGGAACACCATAAATAATTGCATCTACTTCTTCATCAGAATTCCTTACTTTTTATATAAATATTTGATTTTAATTATCTATGTATTTATCCATTTTTATTATATAGTTTCCCTTTTTTGTGTTTTTTATAATGCCTATAAATTTATATTTACCATACTTTCTTATGCTAAAGATATCGTTTGTTTTTAAATTATAATTTGTTTTATGACATATTTCATAATTCAAAATTATTTCATCGTTGGCAAATTTCTTTTTTATATTTTCTCGGTTTATACCTGTTATTCTTGATATAACTGTATCTATTCTTAGACTAGAAACTATTATTTCCATACGTTTATATTCTTTTTCATAACGTTCAAGTGTGATTAAAGAAGATTCTTTTAGTTTTATTTTTCTTTTTCCAACCATTGTAAATTCCCTGTTAATTATGTCATGCACTGAACTCATTATAATAACGTAGTAGTGATTGTTATAAATAATTATATCTCCAAACATGTCTGTGCTTATATTTAAATTATAAAGACTTCCCATAATTTGGCTATGAGTTAATTTGTCGTATGATAAAATTTCTAATAATTTAATTTTAGGAAATTCATTTGTGTATATTATTCCCTTTTCGCTATCATTATATGGGTAGTATATTTTATAATTTTCACCTTTTAATTTATCACATACTTTATTTAAAATACATGGATCTAAGAAATTTGTATGTTGCAAATTAATTATTTTATCAACGTTTTTTTCAACGATATAATAGTCTTTCTTCATTGCTTTTCCACCAATAAAATTATATCACATTATTACTAACATCCACATTTATTTAAAATGTCAAGCATAAAATATAATAAATTAGCAAGTTTACACTCAATTTGACATGTTTGCCTTATTTTGATAAAATGAAATGGAATTGTTAGATATAAAGGAGAAAATTTATATGGAAACATTAAAAGACCCATCATCGGTCATTTCAAATAAAGGAATTAAAAAACTTAACAAAACAAAGATTATGATTAGGGTTTTGTCATTTATTCTTATTTCGACTTTTTGCTTTTTGGTCTGTGATGATGTTCGTAAGCAGAAAATATACGAAAGTATAAATATTTCGTTTGCTAGCAACAAAGAAGTGGAATATGGTGCTGATTATAATCCGATGGATTTAGTAAAAAAAGTAAGCCAGGGTTCAATTAAAAGTTATACTGAAAAAGTTGACACTTCTACTATTGGAACTAAGGAAGTAGTATTTGAGGTTGAAAAAGATGATGTCATTAAGCAAGTGAGTGTTGAAGTTGTAGTTAAAGACACGAAGGCCCCTACTATTGAGCTTACAAATGCTGAAGTTAATGTATATACTGGTGATGCGTATGACGTTAGAAGCAACGTTGCTAAAGTTAATGATGTTATCGATGGGGATATAAGTTATAGTGAAACTGAGCTTGAAAATAATTCCTATTATTTAATATCATCTGACTTGGATACTAATACTGCCGGAAATTATACAGCTACGGTTAAGGCTGTTGATAATAACGGTAATATTAATGAGGCTTCTTACCAAATAAATGTTATAGCTAAGCCTAAGGTAGTCACTGTCAAAAAGTATACTCCAAAATCTGTTTATAATGGTCCTGCTTCTGTTGATACTTCTAGCGTTATTGGGGCTGCTCAATCTTTGATTGGGGCGAAATATGTTCATGGCGGTTCAAATCCTGCAACAGGATTTGACTGTAGTGGATTTGTTCAATATATATATTCAGCAGTTGGGAAAAGCATTAGTAGAACTTCAAAATCTCAAGAGCGTGATGGTATGGCTGTTGATAGGCAAAATTTGCAGCCTGGTGACATTATAATTTGGACTAGAAAAGGCAGCAACACACCAAGTCATTCATCTATATATGTTGGTGATAATACTATAATTCATGCAATTAATAGTAGAAAAGGTGTCCAACAAACTAATCTTAGTTCTTGGGAAAGTTATGGTTATAATATAGATGCGATTAGGCGTATATAAAAACACTTATGAAAATTAAGTGTTTTTTTTATTTTTTCATTGACTCAATAACTATTAATACTGTTGTAAAAAATAGACTAAAAATCAGGGAAATAATGAGACCGATTAATATGTTAAATATATAGGTAAATATTATGCCAAAAATAGCAGCAATTATTATAATGTATGGTATGTATATTATCATTTTTATTAATCACCCCTATTTTGTTCGTATTTTTATTATATCATCTTTTTCGATATTACCGATTAATAGCGTTGATTTAGGATTATGCTGACTAAAATTATCATTAACTTTATTTTCTTCGTAATTGGCATAGCAATACTTACAAAAATGTTTGCATGTGTTATAAACTCCGATGTCAGCCATTTCTACACAATGACATTTTTTACCTTTTCGCGATGTTTGTTCTTTAAACTTCTTGCCAGTCATGATATAGGCTAATTCTTTTGGTAAGCAGTCTTGTTTTATAAAACCATACTCCACTAATGCATTTTCTTCAAAACACGTCTGGACTGTCATGTTATTTTTTCTAGCACTGTCACTAAATGATATTCCTATTTCTTTATAATCACAATCGGTTAATTTTTTATATTTTAATATTTTGTAGTTCTTACGTACATTTTTATAGTCGTCAACAAACGACACAATTATTTGTTTTACGTATCCATTTAGTAAGCTGCACATTTTGCTAAAAGCTTTTTTGTGATACTCTAAGGTATAGATATCATTTATAAATATTGGATCATATCTTACTACGACATTGTCTTTGCCTATTATTTCTGACACCTTTTTTATAGCTTTAATTATATGGCCTTTGGGTGGGATATTAGGCTCAATATCTTTTTTATATGGGGTTAGTGTAATATGAAATATTATAGGTTTTTTTATGCTACTTAAGTCTTTTAAGATGGGAATTGGATTTTTCGTGCAAAACATTATAAGATCAACATCATCATAATTTATTCTGCTAATTAATTTAGGATTGAATGGATTTCTGACATCAAAAAATCCCTCTTTTATTCTTTGCATAAACCATTTTGAATAAAAAGCAACAATGTCAGTTCGTCCACTAGCCATTAATATCATTAGCAGTTATCATTAAGTGAAAGCGGTATTATATGTTTTACAACTTTGCCATTTTCACTTTGTGCCCTGATTTTTAAATATAAGTTGGTCTTATTGTAATTCTTGCACGTTCTATCATAGTCATCTATTTTGAAATTCAAAGTTTTTAAAAATTCGTCTAATCTAATTGCCTCTTTTTTGTTATATTCATATTTGCTAATTGTATTTTCTTTGTTTTCGGTTTTTTCATATAAGGTGCATTCAATCTTTGCATAGTTTTCATAGTCTTCCTTGCCACAATAATTAATATCTGATATATATATTGAAGATTTTTTGCTATTATAAGCAATACTTCCGGTGATATTGAAATTTGAACATTTACTTGATATTGTTTTAAAGGAAAAGGTTTCTTTTTTGACTATTGCTATCACTATTGCTAATATCACTATTATTAATATTATTAAGAAAAAAATTTTTTTCGTGTTTTTCTTTTTATTTAGATTTCCTTCTAAAATATCATTGATATCAATATTAAAATCTGTACTCATTTTTTTTAGTAGCGATATGTCCGGGATATTCTTGCCATTTTCCCATTTACTAACAGCTTGATATGTAACACCATATTTTTTTGCCAATTCTGCTTGTGTTAGATTATGTTTTATTCTTATTTCTTTTATCAATTTACCAATTTTTTCTTGATTCATAATATTAACCTTCTATCAATTTATATTATAACATATTTTTCTTTTTTAAAAGTATAGCAATTATGATAGAAAGAAATATTGACACTATGGTTACAAGTATAATTGAATTTGGATCTGTTTCTAAAGTCCCAAGTGGGATATTCATACCTAAAAATGATGATATCATAGTTGGTATTGATAATACTATTGTAATTCCGGCCAAGAATTTCATTGCTATGTTTAAGTTATTTGAAATAATAGTTCCATATGTGTTTGAAATTGAAGATAAAATATCTTTATATATTCCACTCATTTCAATTGCTTGTTTGTTTTCAATAACAGCGTCTTCTAACAAATCTAGATCACCTTCATATAGTGGTAAGACATTACCTTTACTTAATTTTTCTAGTACAAGGTCATTTGCTTTTAATGATGTTATAAAATAAACTAATGTTTTTTCTATATCCAGTAATTTTATTAAGTCTTCATTCTTTGTGTTTCTTTTTAGGACTTCTTCTTTTTTATCTATTTCCTTATCTACTTGTCTTAAAATTTTCAAATATAAAGATGCTGTTTTAAGTAATATTTGAATTAAAAATCTTGTTTTTTTTGCTGTTCTAAAGTCTTTTACTTTATCTTTTCTAAATTCATTTAAAACAAATATTTTCTTTGGAGCAATTGTTATTACGTAATTATTGTCTGTTATAATTATTCCTAAAGGGTTTGTCATGTATACGCCATCATCTATACTTGGCGTGTCTATGACTATTAATGTTGCATTTCCGCTTTGTTCAACACGAGGTAGTTCATCTTCATCCAGCATTTTTAGTATTAGGTCTTTATCAATTTTTGTTTTTTCAACTACCTTATCTATTTCGGCCACTGACGGAGAAACTAGGTCAATCCATGAATCAATAACCATTTTTTTTAATTTTTCCGTATTTTTTGTTTTAGCATTTGTTTTATATATTCGTAGCATAAGTATCACTTCCAAACTGTTGTCTATTATAGCTAAAAATATTTATATTTACAAGAAAAAAAATAGTTGAACTATTTTTTCTTAAAGCTTGTTACTATTAAGGCTATAACTGCTATAGACGCAAAAATTATAAATACTATGACTGTTGAACTGTCTTGTTTCCTTGACTTTTTTGCTTTTGGATTATTTTTCATTTCTTCAAATACATCGTATTTTTTTTCACTATCGTATAGGTTTTTGATGGCAGTTTCAATTTCTGCATTCATTGATTCAGCATATCCATTAAATGTTTCTTCTCCTATTATGATATATGGAACGCCACTTGCATCGTCTTCTAAATAGTCTGATATTTCTTGCATTAAACTGGCATTATTTTTATTATTCCATACTTCATAGCTTACTAAATTAAAGTACTTACCATATTCTTCAGCTAAGTCAGATGCCACGTACTCTAAAAACTCATGACAGTGTGAACAGCCTTGTCCTCTAAACAAATATACATTTACTTTGCCTTCTTCTTCCTCGTAATTTTCTAGTTTATATTCAATATCTTCGCTTTCTAGGGTTTCTTTTAAAGTTTCACTTTTAGTTCCTGGAGCGGCAAATACCATTGCTGGAGTTAGTAAAACAAGTAACATAATTGTAAATATTTTTTTCATATATACCTCTTTCTAGAAGTCTTAACTTCATACAAATTAATGATAACATATTATTAGACTTTTGAAAAGCTTTTAGTATGGTTTTGGGTTTTTTTTGTGGATTTTTGGGTCTTATTTTAAAATTGGTGTAGTTGCTTTTTATTATAAAGGGTGCTATAGTTTTATAGAAAAACATATTTTTAATAAGGAGGGATTTATTTGATTAAATATGAAACGGATTCCAGAAAAGTTAAACCTGGACAGACCTTTGTAGCTATTAATGGTTATACAGTTGATGGTCATAATTATATTGATTCGGCAATTAAAAATGGAGCAACATCTATTATAGCGGAAAAGGAAGTCGAGGCTTCTGTTCCAGTTACTGTTACGGAAAATTCAGCTAAATATTTTCAAGAAAAATTGGTCAATGAATATAGTAAAGATTTTAAGAGGTTAAAACTTGTTGGTATTACTGGCACTAATGGTAAGACAACATCTGCTTATTTGACTTATCAAATGCTAAATAAATTTGGAAAAAAAGCTGCGTACATGGGAACTTTGGGATTTATGTGTGGGGATTATTATGAAGAACTTCCTAATACTTCTCCTGAGATTCTAACCATTTATAAATTACTTGAATTTTCATTAGAAAAGAAATGTGAATATGTTATTATGGAAATAAGCTCACACGCTCTAGATTTAAAGCGAATTGAAGGTTTGTCTTTCGAAGTTTGTGCATTTACTAATTTGACTGAAGATCATTTAGACTACCATAAGACTATGGAAAATTATTTAAACTGTAAGCTAAAAATTTTAGACTATTTAAAAAATACTAGTGTTATGCTAGTAAATAAAGACGATGAGGCTTCTAAAAAGTTTATTGAAAGATTTTCTAATACTAAAACTTTTGGTATTGGTAATGCTGATTATAACATAGAGAAATTTGATATACATCCTGATTATACTAATATTAGGTTTAAGGTTGAAAATAACATTTACCAAGCTACAACCAATTTGACTAGCAAGTTTAATATTTATAATTATATGACAATGTTTGCAATTGTCCATGAATTGGGATTTGCAGCAGATGAGATAGTAAAATTCACTAAGGAATTAAAGCAGCCTAAGGGAAGATGTGAAACGTATAAAGTTAAGGACGGTTTTGCAGTTGTTGATTATGCTCACACTCCTGATGCAGTTTTAAAAGTTGTTACGGCTTATAAAGAGCTTGCAAAGGCAAGGGTTATTACTTTAGTAGGTTGTGGTGGGGACCGTGATCCAATGAAACGTCCTATTATGGGTAATATTGCTTCAGATTATAGTGATTATGTTATATTTACTAATGATAATCCACGAACTGAGAATCCAGAAAATATTATGAAAGATATTCTGGCTGGTGTTAAAAAGGATAACTATGAAGTGTGTTTAGATAGAAGAGAAGCTATTAAAAGAGCTTTGGATATGATTAAAAAAGATGATATTGTTTTACTGCTTGGCAAAGGACATGAAGATTATCAAATTTTAGGCCATACAAAAGTCCATTTGGATGATAGTGAAGAAATATTAAAATATGTCAGCAGTATAAAAGAGTAAGTTTTCTTACTCTTTTTCGTTTAAATATTTACTAGCTTTATTTTTAATCCGGCTTATAGCGTTATCTATTGATTTTGGTTCTTTATCTAAAATTTCAGCAATTTCTTTATAATTAAAGCCGGCTGTTTTTAATTCAAAAACTTCGCATTCTAAGTTTGTAAGTTCTTTTTCGATTTTGTTCATAAGTTCTTTCGTATTTTCGCCTGCAATCAGCATTCTTTCTGGATTGCTTTCATAATCGCTAAAAATATTTTCTTTAGTAGATGGATCTTCAGAAATATTTTCAACTGATATCGATTCATTTAGTATTTGATGTTTCTTTGTGTTTGCCGCATTTATACTGCTTAATATTCGTCTTAAAACGCACATCCTAGCAAATGTATAAAAAGATGCCTCTTCTTCTTCATTATAAGTATTTATTGCTACACTGAAACCTACCATTCCTTCTTGAATTAAATCCCCTATTTCAATTCCACTGACTTTTCTTGAATAATATATTTTCTTGGCAATGCCGGTTATAAGTGGCTTATATTTTTCAAACAGCGTTTCGGTTGCCATTTCATTATCTGAAACTCTATCTAATAATTCATTATCACTAATTTCTTCGTACACTATCTCACCGCCTCATATATGATTAAAGCTGCCGCTACGGAAGCATTTAAACTATTTACTTTTCCATTCATCGGTATGGAAGCAATAAAATCGCAGTTTTCTTTTACTAGCCTGCTCATGCCTTTTCCTTCATTTCCAATTATAATAACTATTTTCCCCTTATAATCAATATTTTTATAATCAGTTCCGTCCATGGCTGTACCAATAATCCAGTAGCCTTGTTTTTTTAATTCGTTAATTGTATTTACTAAATTATTAACTCTGGCTATTTTAACATTTTCTAAAGTTCCAGCACTAACTTTCATTACTGTTGGTGTTACTTCAACTGATCTATCTTTCGGAATAATAATACTTTTATATCCAGCGGCTTCAACTGTTCTTATTATGGCGCCAAAATTATGAGGGTCTTCCAGATGATCTAACATTATAATAACTTCTTCTTTTTCAATTTCATCTAATGGATAGTATTCATAATCATCAATGTCAATTATTATTCCTTGATGATTACCTTTTTCCATACTATTTAATTTATTTTTATCAACATATCTGATTTGAATATTTCTCTCTTTTAATTCATTTAATATTTCTTTATCATTAAAATTTTTAGAAAGATAGACTCTTTTTATATTTTTATTTAAAACTTCTTTAGCAACATTTTTCCCATATACTCTCACTTAATCACCTACTATATAATTCATAATTTCTTTTATTCTTTTTTCATTTCCTTTTATTTTTAAGTAACCTATTAAAGCTTCTAATCCTGTGGATTTTTTGTACGTAATAATATCTGTTGATTTACTTGCATGGCTTTTGTGATTCCTCGCCCTTTTTACTATTTCTATTTCTTCTTTAGTTAAAAAATTTTCTTTTAGCATTTGATCTAGATACTTACTTTGAGATTTAGCACTCACATAGTTTGTAGCTTCTTTTTGAAGTTCACCAACTTTTTTTATTGTATTAATTAAGTGCATTCTGACATATAGTTCATAAATGGCATCACCTAAATAAGCCATGGAAAGTGAATTTATGTTTTTGCCATTTATATATTTTTTTAATGAGGCAATATCTTCTTGATCTTTTTTTCTATTTAATTTTTCTTTCAATTTTAAAATATCCTCAGGCGTTTGAACATTATATTTTTCCACTTGAAAATAGCTATATTTTTCGTAATAGTGGACTGAAAAATTAATGATGTTATCGAGCATGTATATTTTATATTTTTGACCATTATCATTTATTTCTTTTTCAAATATACATTCATATTTTTTTAATATTTCGGCTTCATATTCACTTGAAACTGTAATATCGATGCCACTAGTTTTTTCTTTGATACCTTGTAAAACCATTGCACTTCCAGATATTATATATATTTGATTTTTATCAAAATTATATTTTTCTAATGTGTTTAATATTTCATTTTTATTCATATTCATCTACTCTATCAAATGTTATTCCTTTAATATAACCATTCTTTACATCACTTATTATTAATTCAATGACTTTGTCATAATCAATTTCGCCGCCTTTAATTAGGCACCCTCTTTTTTTACCAATTTTTTCTAAAGTTTCAATAATATCTTCATCTATATTTTCGATATTATATCTTTCTTGTAATATCACGTTATAATACTTATCTAAAGTTTCTAATATATAAGTTGCAACTTCAAATTTTGGAAGGATTTCTTCTCTAATGGCTGTAAATGCGGCTAAATTTAAAGCGTTTTTTTGGTCTAGTTTGGGCCACAAAATTCCTGGGGTGTCTAGCAATTCTACCTTATCATTTACTCTTATCCAATTAAGTCCTTTAGTTATTCCTGGTTTATTTCCTATCTGGGCTACTTTTTTGCCTGATAATCTATTTATTAATGTACTTTTACCAACATTTGGAACTCCTATTATTAAGACTCTATATTTTCTTTTTAGAAATCCGTTTGTTGTTCTCTTTTCTTCAGTTTTTTTTAGAAGCTCATCTGTTAAATCAATTATTGATTTTAAATTGGCATTTTTTTCTAGTGAAGTTAAAACTACAACGTAACCTTTTTTTTCGTAGTATTTTTTCCATTTTTGTGTCTCTTCTATATCGCATAAATCACTTTTGTTCATAATTAGTATTTTTGGTTTGTTTTTAATATATTTATCTATGTCAGTTATTTTTGATGAATATGGCATTCTGGCATCTATTACTTCATATACGATATCTATTAAATCGATGTTTTCACTTATTAATCTCTTTGCCTTAGCCATATGACCTGGGTACCAATTGATGTTGCTTTTACTAACCCCACTATTTTTCTCTAATTTTTCCATTTTTATCACCTTTTTTATTATTCTTTTTCGACTAGGTTATTATATCATACATTTTTATTTTTATAAAATAATTGTCTGAACGATGAATTAATTTACTGCAATGTATTAAATAATTGTTATATTTATTTTAGAAAAAAAGTAGAACTATTGTCTACTTTCTTGCTTTTTATGACTTATACATATATTTATTGTTGTTAATAAAACCAATATAAATCCTAATACTAATATGTTATTAGTGAGTAAACTCATATCTATTTTTACAAGTATTTCTCTAAGAAGATTTACACTGTATGTCATAGGTAATAAGTTATGAAGCCATCTAAATCCTTTTGTTACTGTTTCAACTGGGAATGTACCTCCAGATGCGGCTAATTGTAACACTAATAGTATTAAACTTATGAATTTTCCAATATCGTTTAGGTTTGTTATTAAGAAGGCCATAATACTCATGAATGTATTTCCAATTATAATTAAGCTTAAGTAATACATAAATGTGTTTGATATTTGAAAATCTAACAATATTTGTGATAATAATCCTAAAACTATTGATGATAGTGTTATTAATCCGTGGTAGGCTAGAAGCTGTTTAACTTTATCTTTTGAGTTAATTCCTAATAATCCAAATCTTTCTTCTTTGTCATAGTAAAATACCATAAACATCATTAAGCAACCTATCCAAAGACCTATCGATAGGAATAGTGGTGAGAATGCTGTTCCATAGCTATTTACTTTGTTTACTTCTTTTGTGTCTATTTTTACTGGTTCTTTACTATAATCTCTTAATGTTTCCACTTTCTTTAATTCTGTTTTTGTATTATCTATATTTGTATCTATTTCTTTTTTGGCATTCGTTACACTTGAATTTAGTGTTATTAGTCCATTATTTAGGGTGCTTGTTCCTGTATTTACTTTGTATAATGCATTTTCTATCTGTACTGAACTATTATACAAAGAGGCTGCTCCTCCTTTTAGGTTTTCTGCTCCTGCTTTTATTTGTGCTGATCCTTCTTTTAGGCTTGTTAGTCCATTTTGAAGTGCTTTTAAGTTGCTTTCTTTTGATTTGAGCATTGTTATTCCACCATTAATTTGTTCATTACCATTTAATAGTGGATCGCTCGAATTTATAATTACTGTGTATGTTTCTGATAATGTTGTTAATTTTGTACATTTTTCTTTGTATTCTTCTTGTCCTGTTAACTGATAAGCTTCACATGCTTGTTCTTTCAATTCATCTATTATTGGTTTTGAATTTAATAGAGTATTTTTTACTCCGTTCGTGTAGTTTTGAAGTGAATTTGAAAATTCGTCACTTCCTTGTTTCAATGTACCTATACCATTAATAAGGTCATCTATTTGTGTATTTGAACTTTCTATTTGGCTTATTCCTGTATCTAATGAATTAATTGCTGAAGATAATCTGTCTGAGCCATTTTTTATATCTGATACTCCTCTATTAAATTTTTTGTAATTTGACTCTAATGTATTCGTTCCTTGAAGTAGAGTATTACTTCCATCTGATAATTTTGTTGTTCCTTCTTTTAACTCTGAGAAGCCATCGCTTATCTTATTTAGTTTGTCAGGGACTTCTTCGATATTTTCTGATAATCCTCCTACTATTTTTGAATTAATTTCGTTGTCTAGATTTTTTTCTACAGCATTGACTACACTATTAATAATTTGGCTCGCAAGGTAATTTGTTTTTTGATTTGGTGAGTATGTGATTGTAGCATGATGTTTTTCCTCTTCTCTTGCACTTTCCATATCTTTAGTAAAACTCTTTGGTATGTTTATAACTGCATAATATTCTCCTTTGTTTAATCCTTTATTGGCTTTTTCTTCATTTAACTCTTTTATTTTTAATTTTTTACTATTCTTTATGCTTTCAACTAATTTTTTTCCATTATTTCCTTTATCTTCATTTACTATTGCTACCGGCAAGTTATCTATATTTCCTTCTCCGTATGGATTCCAATATGCTTTTAAATAGAAGTAACTATATATAAAAGGTATTAATAATACAACTGATATAATAACATATTTAAATTTATCTTTCATTTTCAAACCCTCCTAATTAAATATACCTGTTTTTAATATATCCATTATGTTTTCCGTGACTTCTTTTTTATCAAGTGGTTTATTCCATTCAAACATTAAGGCAAAATACATTTTATAAATTATAAATGCTGCTAGCTTTGTGTCACATTTTCTAACATTTCCATTTTCAATGCCTTTTTTTAATAATTTTTCTATTTCTTCCATGATAGAATCTGTAAGCATTTTTGAACATTCGTCTGCAATTCCAGACGGAAGATATTTTGCTTCATCTGTGAACGATTTTAGTAATTTTTCTTCTTTTTTAAATTCTATTAAACTATATATTATGTTATGTACTTTTTCTGTCGCTTTGATATTTCGCTTTTCTATTTTATCTACTATTTTTTTCATTTTTTCTATTTCTTCGTAAGCAAAATATTTTATTAAATCATTTTTATCTTTAAAGTATGAATATATAGTTTTTTTTGTTACCTTTGACTTATTTGCTATCTCATCCATTGATACTTTTCTATAACCGTATGTGCAAAACAACTCTCTAGCTGCCTCTATTACTTCTTCTTTTTTTGTCAAAAAACCACTTCTTTCTAACTATACTGTTATACTAAATCAGTATACCAGTATAGTTTATGCTTTTTTTTATGTTTTGTCAATTATTTTGATATTTTTTTTATTATTTTTTATTATTTCGGTTACAAATATGGAAGGATTATCTTTTTTTTACAAGAAGAATATTATTTTTTTTATATCTTGTTAAAGCTACATAAAATAGTCTTCTTTCTTCTGAGTATTTGAAATTGTCATTTTTAGGTTTTACGTATTTTAAATATTCATTTTCTTCTATTTTACTTAGAAGGCTGTCTTTTTTATCTTCTAGATTTATTATAATGGTATTTACTGATTCTAGTCCTTTTGATTTATGTATTGTTAAATATTTCATATTTTTTTAATTATTGGTATTTGCAGCTGATCTTTGTTATTTCTTCCTAGTATTAGTGTTTGTTCTTTTCCTATTATTTCTTCTACTTCACTCCATATTTCTTTTATGCTTTCTTTATAATAAATAATTATTATTGGATACTTATTTCTTTTTTTTGATTTTAAATTTTTGCTTATTTGGTATGGGTTTTTACAAATAAAATTTTGTGTTATTTTTATGAGTTCTTTTGAATTACAATATGTATTTTTTAATTTTTTTATTTTTGATTTTTTAAAATATTTTTTTAGGTTACTTCCTATAAAACTATAAATTGACTGAAAGTCATCACCAACTACAATTAATTTTGAATTCGTTTGATTTTGAATTTCTTTTATTAGTTCTATTCTATTTAGTGATATATCTTGATATTCATCTATGATTATATATTTATATTTAAATTTGTTTTTTTTGTTTTCTTAATATTGTCATTTCCACACCTTCCTTATTTTTTTGCATAAAAAAAGTACATTTCTTCAATGTACTGAAAAGCTTTATTTTTCAATGGGGTTAGCTGGAAACATCACCTCATCAAAAATATATAAAAAAACACCTTTTTTTATCAATTATAGGTGTTTTTTGTCATTTTTCATTATTTTTTTTATAAAATATGTAAGATCTAATTCTTAATTTTTCCTTATTTTAAAA
>AUXO016840219.1_pt1 | contig 13888 bp, 10 predicted proteins | sample 768731 | NCBI WGS metagenome assembly AUXO01 (sample SAMN02715735, study PRJNA202380) | gut metagenome | biome: sheep rumen | host: Ovis aries | place: New Zealand: Palmerston North | reverse complement strand
AAGAAGAACGGTGGAATGTGGCGCAACCTTGGCGGTATTATGCGCACTTATATCGTCCTATTCCATCTAAACCCTCTGCAAAGACATTGTCTGCGTGGACGATGGACCAAGCGTTTCAATAAGGAGGCACTGCCTGAAGACACGCTCATTAAGAATGAATACCCCGATATCTATGGAGGTCGTAGACTGGACATTATACTTTATGAAATCGGCAAATTGTTTGGTTTCCTAAGAAATTAAGACCGTAATCTTAGCGTCCAAAGTTACGTACACTGGCATGAAAGAACCATTGGAAAGGAAGGGTTATGACAAAAACGTAAAAATAAGCTTTCTTCTTATAATGTTTAAACATTCTATTCCATGTGCCAGTCGTGTCATATTGCCACAATGATGCTGTCCGACATATCAAGGCCTGAAACAGTTCAGGACGGAAACGCTTTAAAAAAAACTTCTTATCTCGAGCAAGTGCAGACTGACTTACCAAGCCCTGTTCAACATATTGCTCCATAATAGTATAATAGTTGTCAAGCATCACTTCAAAATAATTATATCCACTACGCACAGAGCGTAGCATACTATCTAAAAACAACAAGGTTTGACTATTATATAAAAGCGCTCCTCGATTTCCAACTAAACTATATGTCCAATCAACCTGTAACAATTTCAATTTAGAATAGCGTTCTTTATTTTTCAGTTTCTCCCAATCAGTGCGCCATGTACCAAAGACATTATTAAATGTTACCATGATAGACATCTCGCCAATGTACTCATCTAAGTTGCTGCAATCAATAATCTCAGTATTTTTTGAGCGAGCCCATCCAGATGTAAAAAATACCGGTTTCTTAGCGTCAATGTTAGCCATCAAGAATTGTTTCATCTTGGCTAATCCATCTTCAGTAGGCAGACACCAATCATTCTGCAGTTTCAAATAGCGACCTACCCCTAAATCAAGTACCTTCACGAAATTTCGATCTAATATATTCTCCTGATTACGATAATATTTAATATTGGAGTACTGTGAAGCATAACGCATCCCCACCTCTTGAGTATTATCATTAGAACAATTATCTGAGATAACAATCTCTACTGTTTCATCGAAACTATCATAGGACACTATCTTCCCTAGAGCCTCATCCAATACTGAGGCTCTATTATAAGTAGGGATACACAGCGAAAGGATAGTGGAATTATCACTCATCTATCATCGACCTATTTGGTGAATAAACACATTCTTCTTGAAGAGCATCACTTACAAAAGGAGCCATCTTCTCGAGTGGAGCAGATGTCATACGTCCTGTTTCTTTGTCCATAAATGATGCTGACTTGGGGTACAATGTCTGTTCTGGATGCATGTGTATTTCACATATCACAGGGCCATCTGTTGCTAAAGTCGCAGAAATAGTGTCAGTCAATTTGGGGCCATTTTCACTGACACTCATATAAGGAATGCCATAGGCTGCCGCAATCTTAGACAAATTGGGACAAACAACACCGCTATTGGGGTTAGAACCAGTAAACTCTCCTTTAAAGAATGCTTTTTGCGTCGTCTTTATCGCCAGATAACTCTCATTCTCGATGACAAACAATTTAAGTGGAAGACGATATGTCACAAGAGTTTGTAGTTCCTGAAGATTCATCTGTATTGATCCATCACCAGTAACACAGATGGTACGACCATTATCGTTGCTGACGCAAGCGCCAATGGCGGCAGGCAGTCCATAGCCCATGGCAGCACAGCCCTGATTTGCAAATACACGCACGCCTTTCTTTACTTTCATTGCTTGGTAAGTGCAAGTGTAAGCAGTACCATTACCGGTAACTACAACATCATCTTCTTGTAGCTGTTTAAACAACTCATCCGCGAACTTGTAGCTATTGGCATAACCTTCGCAATCTGGATTATCATCGAAAAGCGTAGGTAGTTTTTTCTCTATACTCCTACCCCATTCTCTCCAACACTTGAAATCAGGAATATTTTTCTCTGTTTCCAGTGTTTTCATCAGTTTATCAATAAATTCAGAGAGATTAACATGGATAGGCATATTAATATTCAATGTAGGCTTTTGCATCTCAGCCAAGTCAATATCTACCATTACTTTATAAGCTTTGGGCGCCAGTAAATCGTATGCATAACTAACCTGTCGAATGCTCAGTCGAGTACCCATAATGATTAGCAAATCTGAATTCTGCACCATAATATTACCGATACGATCGCCACAAATGCCAGGCTTTCCATAACAAAGAGGATGGTCAAACCAAATAATATCTGAACCGCTAATAGCTGTAACAACTGGGATATTTAACTTTTCTGCCAATGTAATAAATTCCTTCTCACGTTTTGCCAAACGAACACCATTTCCGACATAGATTACAGGACTTTGGGCAACCTTTATCTTTTCGACAAGCTGTTCAATCTGTTTATCAACCAAAGCATGTTTAACAGGATCAATTATCTCAGTTTCTTTATCAAACTCTCTGAATTGCGTTTCATCAACCATAGCCCCTTGCACATCCAAAGGAATGTCCAACCAGACAGGGCCGGGACGACCATCCATGGCTATAGCAATAGCTTTATCCAACTCATACTTAATATCAAGAGGGTTATATACTGTCTTGGCGTATTTTGTTATAGGGGTCACCATAGAAACAATATCGGCCTCCTGATCTCCTAACTGACGAAGATTTAAATAAGGATATGTGTGCTTATATGTAGACGTTTTAATCTGTCCAGAGATATATAGTCCGGGAATGGAATCCAAGTACTGTCCAAGTACACCTGTAATCGCATTTGTTCCACCAGGCCCAGTGGTCACACATGTTACAGCCAATCGACCACTAGCACGATAATAGCCTTCACCAGAAATAGCTGATGCCTGCTCATGGTGATTACAAACATAAGTCAATCCCTTGGTATGTCCAATTGAGTCATTCAAGTGCATAGCTCCACCGCCAGTAACAAGAAAGCAATGCTTAATACCATGGATCTCAACAAGATGCCTGAATATAAAATCAGAAACTTTTATCATATGCGTTAGTGTATTTATTTGTTACTATTATTTTTCGTGTTCTAACAAACGCTCTTTCTTAAACTTCTTATATCTTCTAACATGTCCGTAAATGCGGTATTCCCTAAGTTTACGATACAGTAAGTATGTCTTTAATATTAGTCGTTCATTCCATTTCAGTTCATTAATCATCGACTCATCACCATCACCAAATGTTATCTCAGAAATGATGCGCACATAGTTATGGTGTGCCTTAATAATGATGTTCAAAATAAAATTCGGTACAAACAACTTACGAGCAATTATCTTCTGAATTCTGCTGTGGGCATTGGCAAATTGCGTATACAGCGACATAGAAGCATTCTCACCTATACGATACTTGAATATCGGAATATTGTTCATTATGCACCCATAATAATGAGTATACGACACCTGAAGGGCGTAGTCTGTTACTGGCTCATAGTCTTCATCGAATCCTCCAATGGCTATGAGTTTATTCCGGTTAAACAAGCTACCTATCAGCAAACCTCCAGATGCCAAGAATTGATCCCAAAGTGTATATCTAAAGTAATCTTTCTGAATTAAAAAAGGACCATTCTTAAAGTTAGGATAACATGTATCATTGAGGATATTTCCATCAGCGTCTATTGTCTTATATACCGAAATAATGCATTTGTCACCACATTTTTCCTGCAATTCCATCAGACGTGATAAAGCAAAAGGGAGGAAAAGGTCATCATCATGACAGAATGTGATATATGGAGCACGGGCTAGTTCTATTCCTCTGTTGCAATTCCCATTATAGCCGAGATTTGCTTCATGCCTATAATACATTATGTTTTTGGCCCCAACCTCTTTTACTATTTCCAGATTGGGGCTATTATTATCTTTATCGTAGTTGTCCACAACGACAATCTCATAAGGGAATTTGTAGTCCTGATTAACAACTGACAACAGAGATTCCCTAAATTTATCACCTCTATTGTAGACTGGCATAATGACAGAAACGCAAGGAGTCTCACAATCAGCATCACCGCCATATTGCAGAACGCTCTTTACACCTGCTATTTTGCTGAAGCGACTCTCTTTTGAGAACAAATCATAATGCGGTATTGGGAAAACTGCCTCGCTATTTTTCTGATTCATACTTACTGACAATTCTTTTTATTACGTCTTCAAAGCTTACAGTATCAACTATACCAACTATAGCTTCCGTCTTGCCCACATCAGGTGTAAGAGATACTAAATTCTCGGGGGTAATAACGCCAAAATTCAATACACTACTAGACTGACAGATGCTTTTTATCAGCAAGACGAACTCTCTTAATTGCCTAGTATCTCGCGATGCTATATGAAATATCTCATTTCTAAAAGTTGACTCTGACAATGCGTATGTCACCAAGCTTTCAATCAGCCTTGCTGCATCATCAACATAGAGAAAGTTCCAATTCTGTGTACAACTTGATAAGTCTATCGGATTATTATGCAACATCTTATCAATACAACTCATTACAAGCGTCCAGGGATGGTCATCTTCGCCAAACAGACTAAAAATACGCAAATGCATATACTTAATCTTTCCTGACTGAGCGACCTCACAGCCATAACGACATACTTCCAGTTTTGCCTTACCGTATTCAGAGAAAGGTCTGCATTCCGAATTTTCCGTTATTAGCTCTGTCTGTGTGCCATACTCCGCCTGAGAACCCGCCTCAACAAACAACTGGCAGCCCATAAGAATTGCTTGATTTATTGCTATTTTGCTATTTGCAATATTCTGCTGTTGTATCTCTTTATTATTTCTACCATCATGCCCTGTGCCATCCCATGCCAAATTCACAAAAACATCGGCATGTTCAATTTTCTCGGCCAAGCAAGCGTAGTCTTTCATCTGAACCTCCACGACATGCAACTTGTCACTGTCACCCAAGACTATCTTACACTTTGCTTTGTCACGGCAGACGGCATAGACAACATCTCCTTTGGACAGCAGCATATGAATAAGATGTCTACCCAAAAAACACGTGGCGCCTGTTATGACGATACTTCTTGGCATGAATAGATAGAGTTATAACGATAAGAAAAACTTAATCTGTTCACAGCACAAGTTATAGACGTCTTCTGAGCGATAACGTTTATACCAATCCGCTGTCAACTGGCAACACTGTTCGATATTGGTACGTGGTTTCCATCCCAACAACATCTGGGCTTTAGAGATATCCAGCATCAGAAGGTTGGCCTCATGCAATGCGTTAGGATCAGAGACATCTTTCAATGTACCATCACCATAATAATTAACAAACATTGTAGCTACATCCCATACAGGGGTTATGCTTTCTGAGCGTGGTCCAAAATTCCAGCCTTCACAGAAACGCGTAGGTTCTTCGTACATTTTGACTGCCAGCTGCAAATAACCACTTAACGGCTCCAAGACATGCTGCCATGGACGTATTGCCTTAGGACTGCGTATCTCAATCATTTGCTGTGCCTCAAGCGCCCTAACGCAGTCGGGTATTATGCGGTCTTTTGACCAGTCGCCACCACCTACCACATTACCGGCACGGGCACTAGCTATTGAGACATGGTGCTTGACGGCATAATCCGAAGCATTAAAGAAACTGCGTCGCCAGGAATTGATAGCAATTTCTGCCGCACCTTTCGATGAAGAATAAGGGTCGTAGCCGCCCATAGGCTCGTTCTCACGATATCCCCATATTTGTTCGCGATTCTCATAACACTTGTCTGTCGTTATCATAACCCCTACACGCACACTATCAGTATGCCTGATAGCTTCCAATACATGTATGGTTCCCATAACATTTGTCTCATACGTCTCAACGGGAATATCATAACTAAGACGTACCAATGGTTGAGCAGCCAGATGGAAGACAATCTCTGGTTTATATTGCTGGAATATCTCTAAGAGTTGCGCTTGATTACGGATATCAGCACGAAGATCTGCAAGAATCCTCTCACCAATTCCGGAAAGGACATAGTTATCACGTTCACTATAGGGATCTAAAGAGACGCCAACGACCTCAGCACCCATCAAGTGTAACCATATAGACAACCAACTGCCCTTAAAACCAGTATGTCCTGTTACTAAAACGCGTTTCCCCCTATAAAAGTTTTCCATATCTCTACTTTTGCCTCTTTTTGTTTTCCATAGGAACGGTCCGTTCCCATTTTTTCCAAGGAGCATTACCGTTTCTAAGCATTTCCTCCAACAAGTCTCGTTCTCTGAGATTATCCATGCACTGCCAAAATCCTCGATGAATATATGATTTCAGCTGACCTTCTTGTGCTAACCTTGCCAGCGAATCTTTTTCAAAAACGGTCTGGTCTCCTTCTATGTAATTAAACACCTCTGGTTCTAGTACCATATATCCAGCATTAATGGGCTTACCGTCTGTTGCACTCTTCTCACGGAAAGAACGTACAGAGTTAGCCTCGTCAATATTCAGTACGCCTTTATCTTGCTGCTGAATGACTGCAGTAAGTGTTGCCAGTTTACCCTCTTTCCGATGAAAATCCAACAACTTCTTGATGTTTACATCACAAACGCCATCACCATATGTCATAAAGAACGGCTCATTACCAACATATTTCTGTATTCGCTTGATTCGGCCTCCCGTCATAGTATTATAGCCAGTGTCAACAACCGTAACTTTCCACTTTTCTAAGTGACTTTGGTGTACAATCATCTCATTCTGACCACCTCTAAAATCAAAGCTCACATCAGAGTTGTAGAGAAAATAGTTCGCAAACCATTCTTTGATATATTCCTGTCGATAGCCTGCACAAATAATAAACTCGTTATGGCCATAATATGAAAATTCTTTCATAATATGCCATAATATAGGCATACCCCCAATTTCTATCATCGGTTTTGGCTTAAACATAGACTCCTCGCTGATTCGAGTTCCAAAACCTCCTGCCAAAAGTACAACTTTCATGTCTCGATTTTTTAATTACTGATGTTGCGAAACAAAATCTTTTATGACTTTTATCATGTACTCCAGACGTTCACGTGTCATACCAGGATAGACTCCCAACCAGAAAGAGTCACGCATGATTCTGTCCGTAACGGGTAACTCATCACCAATGACACGATAATCAACACCTTGCTGATACTGTTCAAAGGCAGGGTGACGCAACAAGTTACCTGCAAAGAGATTTCGCGTTTGCACTTTGTTATTTTCCAAATATGACGTCAACTCATTACGAGTGAATCTGGCATTTTCTTTTACTATGATGAAGAAGCCAAACCAACTAGGATTACTGTTCTTCTGAGCTCGGGGCAACAACAGTTCCTTGACATCCTTTAAACCTTCATACAGGATATCGAAGTTCTCACGACGACGAGATACTATAAAATCAAGTTTCTCAAGTTGGGCACATCCAATTGCCGCTTGAAGATCTGTCGCCTTGAGATTATATCCCAAATGACTGTAAACATATTTATGGTCATAGCCATTGGGCAACTGGCCAAATTGCCCTGTAAAGCGACAGCCACATGTATTATCCACGCCTCCTATGCACCAGCAATCACGTCCCCAATCACGATAACTGTTTACATATTTATGTAATTCAGGATTATTGGTATAGACAGCGCCACCCTCACCCATCGTCATGTGGTGTGGTGGATAGAAAGAACTAGTACCTATATCACCTATAGTACCAGTTTTTTTCCATTCGCCATCAATAAAGTATTCTGACCCAAGGGCATCACAATTATCTTCTACTAACCACAGGTTGTATTTTTTGCAAAAATCAACCACTTTCTGAAGATTAAATGGGTTTCCAAGACTATGAGCCACCATCACGCATTTTGTCTTTTCGGACAATGCTGCTTCTAGCTGTGTCGTATCAATATTACCCTCTGCAATATCCATATCAACGAAAACAGGTACAGCTCCATACTGAACAATACATGCTATAGTCGTTGGGAATCCTGCAGCAACAGTAATCACCTCATCACCCCGCTTTATCTGACGATCGCCCAATTCTGGAGCCGTCAAAGCACTAAAGGCTAATAAGTTGGCTGACGAACCTGAATTACATAGTGAACAATATTTAACCCCCAACCACTTGGCCAAACGAGTTTCAAACTTATGCGCCCAAGGGCCTGCTGTCAGCCAAAAGTCCAACGAAGCATCCACAAGATTTACCATTTCCTCGTCATCAAAGAAGCGTCCTCCATAGTTTATACGACTCTCACCTGGCACGAACTCTTGCTTCTGAGAATGCACTTCTTTATAATAGTCACGAGTTAACTCTAATATTTGTTTCTTAAGTTCTTCTTTTTTACTCATAGCGTTATTTAGCAAGAAAACCAAACTGTTTTGGCCACAAAAATACAAAAAACATTATAAATATCCAAATATAAATCATCTTTTTTACAGCTGCTGCATATCATACAGGCGTTTGTAGTAGCCGTTTTTAGCGATGAGTTCATCGTGCTGGCCGCGCTCCACAATCTCACCCTCGTAGAGTACGTATATCTCGTCGGCATTCTTGATGGTCGACAAGCGGTGGGCAATGGCGATGGTGGTGCGCGACTTCATCAGGCGCTCCAAGGCCTCCTGTACCAAGCGCTCCGACTCGGTGTCCAGTGCCGACGTAGCCTCATCGAGGATAAGGATAGGCGGATTCTTCAGGATAGCGCGGGCTATTGATACGCGCTGACGCTGACCGCCAGAGAGACGTCCACCACGGTCACCTATCATCGTGTCGTAACCATGTTCAGACTCCATGATGAAGTCGTGGGCATTAGCAATCTTGGCAGCCTCAATGACCTGTTCCATGGTAGCATTCTCCACACCAAAAGTGATATTATTATAAAAGGTGTCGTTAAAGAGGATAGCCTCTTGGTTGACGTTTCCGATAAGGCTACGTAGCTCCGAGATGCGTACCGTCTTGATATTCTTGCCGTCAATCAGCACCTCACCCTCGTTGACATCGTGATAGCGGGGAATGAGGTCTACCAGTGTGGACTTACCAGAGCCCGACTGTCCCACCAGTGCGATGGTCTTACCCTTGGGCACCGTCAGGTTGATGTTCTTCAGCACGGGACGCTCAGCGACATAGCTGAACGACACGTTGCGCAGTTCGATGTCTTTTTCGAACGAAGACATCGGCTGTGGTTCAGCAGGTTCCTTGATAGGATTGTCAGCCTTGAGGATGAAGTCAATACGATCCATTGAAGCCAGTCCTACAGGAATCTGGTAGGTAGCCTTCGACAGTTCCTTGATAGGATTGATGACGCTATAGAGAATCACCATGAAGAAGATGAATGTCGAAGCATCGATGAGGTTCGACTCACTCAAGATGAGGTAGCCACCGAACCACAAGACGACAACGATGATGACCGTTCCCAGAAACTCCGACATGGGGTGTGCAGCACTCTGGCGGATAGCCATTGCATTGGCATCCTTACGATAGCTGTCGTTGATATTGACAAAACGCTGCAGCATCTTGTGCTCGGCAATGAACGCCTTGATGATGCGCAGTCCACCCAGCGTCTCGTCAAGCTGAGCCAGCATATCGCCCCACTTGCCCTGAACCGTTGCCGACTGGCTCTTCAGTTTGCGGCTCACAGAGCCCATTATCCAGCCCGCCAAAGGAGCGACGACAATAACAAACAGCGTCAGTTGCCAACTTACAGTAATCATGGTGGCAAAGCAGACGATGATAGCGATGGGCTGGCGTATCAACATGTCGATACTGCTTGTGATAGAGTTTTCCACAGCACCTACGTCCGATGACATACGGGCTATGATATCGCCTTTACGTTCGTCAGAGAAGAAACTCAGCGGAAGACGCAGCACCTTCTCGTAAACCTCTATGCGAATATCACGAACCACGCCTGTACGCAGCGGAATCATAATAGCTGACGAGGCGAAGTAGCCTAACGTTTTCAGTCCCGTCATTATAATCAACGCCATACCCATATACACCAGTGTCATAAAGGCACCATGGATACTGATTAGTTCCTGCACCCATGCATAGGCATTGTTGACGAGGACATCCTTGTCCAGCGTGTCCCATGTCCACGGCTTATAGGTATATACCTGTTGGTCTATCTTAAACAAGATATTCAGGATAGGTATCAGCACAGCAAAGGAGAACACGTTCATCCACTGTGACAAGAAGTTCAGCACCACCGACCATCCCAAGTATTTTCGGTATGGCCGCAGGTAGCGTGACATTACGGAGAAAAACTGTTTCAGCATATCTTATTCTTTCTTATCTCTTCACTTTTCACTCTTCACTAGCGAAGCGCCTACGGTGTCAGTCTGTTCTGGGTCATTCGTTCCATGTACTGCTGGATGATGGCCTTCAACTCACGCTCCATCTGGTGCTGGTGGCTGGTGCCATTTTCCATCTTCCATCTTCCATCATCCAGCAGATTGTGCTGCATCAGCGAATCGCTGAGAGCATAGAAGCCTGTGGCCTTCTGACCGTCAAACTGCAGAATATGGCCGTGCTTCACATACTGGTAGATGCCATTCAGATAGTTTACCGCCCACGTATCCTCAGCAGGTGTCGTCAACAGGTCTTTGCCAAACGACAGGTAAGGCTTGTCGTACCCCAGATATTCCAGGATGGTAGGCATGATGTCCGTCTGTTGGGCAATGGCATCCACCATCCCCTCGCCCATTTCACCACTGGGGTCGTAGAAGATAATAGGCGATGCGAAACCACCAATATCTGTGCGATAGTGCTGGTATTTCGTCATATTCGTGTGGTCGCTGGTGATGACAAAAATAGTGTTCTCGTACCACGGCTGTTTCTTGGCACGCTCAAAGAAATGCTGCAGAGCCATATCCGTATAGCGTATCACCTTATAGATAGGCATCTCAGGGTCTTCCTCCTTGAAGACGTGCTGCCAGGCTGTGGGCACACGGAACGGATGGTGGCTGGACAGTGTGAACAGTGCCGTCATAAAGGGTTCCTTCATGTCCGTTATCTTCTGACACATATATTGCATGAAGGGCTCGTCGCTAATGCCCCACCAGCCGTCATACTCCTCGTCGCCCTTTGTCCGTGGGTCAGCATTGAAATCCTCTCGACCATAGTACGCCTTGAACTTCGTAGCACGGGCAAAGGCCATGAAGCCCATCGAGCCGCGCTCAGCGCCATGGAAGAAAGCCGTCTCGTAGCCTTTGCCATTCAGACAGTCTGCCAGACCCGACACGGTGTTCACGCTGTAGGGCGACAGGAAGAACGGCTCTACAAACATCGGTATGGAAGACAGTATCGAAGGCATGCCGTCTATGGACTTACGCCCGTTGCAGTATGAATAGCGATAGGTCAGTGCACCGTTGGCCAGCAGCGAGTCGGTAAAAGGTGTCTGCGACGGATAACCGGCCTCTTTATTATACGTTCCTATATATTCTCTGCCAAAGCTCTCAATGATGATAACCACCACGTTCTTCTTTATAAACGGATGGCGGCGCTGCGGTTGCTGGATGGGGTTGAATATCTGCTCCAGTTGTTTGTCATCATAGTAGGCTATCACCTCGAAGTTGTTGGTGCCGAGAGTACGTATCAGCGCGAACGGTGTGTTCAGCACCAGTCCCGTCTCCGTAGGGCGGTCACAGTAGTTGTTGGCGTTACTGACAGTGATAGGACGGATGTCACGTGTCCAACCGCCACGCATGCCGGCTACGCAGAAGGGCGTAAAGCCCAGTAGCGATACAAAGAGCGCCAGTGCACACCAACGCCAGTCCACCTCGTTCCTGTCTGTGGTGGGTTTCACATAGAGCCGCCACAAGCCCCACGCTATCAGTGCCGTCAACAAGAAGAAGTACCAGTGGCTGACCATCTCTGTCCAAAAGATGCCGCCAAGGTTGTTCTCGTTCTCAAACTCCTGGAAGATGGTTATCGTGGTGCGGCGCATAGAGTAGCGGAAATATACCGTATCGGCGAGGTTGACGATTAAAGTCAGCGTATTGATACCCACAAACACCCAGCGACACACCTCATGGTACTTCTTTGTTTCCTTCATGGGCAGGGGGAACAGCACCATAACAATCCACAATGCGTTGGTATACAGAATGGCTGAGGTGTCAAACATCACGCCACCACGCAGCATCTCCACCAGGTGCGGCCACGATAAGTTGTCTGCATAGAAGTTCCAGTTCTCCGCCAGAAAGGTCATGCGTGCTATGAAGTACACCACGTAAGCCAGCAGCAAATTGCCCAGCATACTGACCAGTGGTGACAGATAGTTCATTACCGTTTTTCTATTCATGACTGCAAAGGTAGTGCAAACCGAGCGAAATACAAAACAAAATAATAAGATTTTGTCTTCATTTCTGAAGATTACCGAGATGCACTAAGTAAAAAGGTCATCTATCGTGATTACTTTCTGCACCATGTTGTAATAGTTGTTATGGGTAATACCATTCGTAGTTACCATGACAAGGTGAAGAGTACGCTTGTCTTTCGAAAACTCTCGATATGCATCAAGTTTGTTTTGAAGATCTTGCGCATAATTACTGTCGATGGTGAAAGTACCAACAGAATGTTTCATCTCACAGATATCTGTAAAGCCGTCAGCACGTTGCATGATTAAATCAATCTGTGCACCATGCTGCCTGCTTGTACCACGAACAAACCATGAGCATACGTTTGTTTGAACCCCAGAGATACCAAGGGCAACTTTCATTTGTGCAACATGTTGAAGACAGACACGCTCAAAAGCAAGTCCCTTCCATGTATTATGAGAGGTCGACGTAGAAGTATTCAACCAAAAATGCTCATCACTAAAGGCATTTTTCTTGACACAATGATAATAGAATAATGTGTAGTTGTCTATCAACTGATACAATGCATTAATATCAGAAGTGTCGGCAGATATATAATGACGGATAAAACCGCACTCCTCCAGTTCCTCTAGTATCAAAGAAAAGGTTCCCCCATCCGAAATTTTGCTCATTGACACGATCTCTTCACGCGTCATTCCAGACTTTCTGCCATTGCTCAAGCATTCTATAACTCGAAGATAGTTCTCCGGACGTTTAAAAAGTGTGGCATAAAGTGCTTCAAATTCATCTCGCAGTTGAGCAGTCTCTGCAAAGAACAGCTGATCGACATTCTGAGCGACACTTAATCCTTTCCTTAAAAAACTCCAATAATAAGGAATACCACCTAATATCATATATAGTTCCAGTATATCCTTTCTTCCCAAGGCAAGGTAGGACCTTTGTGCAAAAAGTTCGCACTCTCGTAGTGTGAACGGAACCACTTTAATTCGCTTGGTCAGTCTTCCACGCAGACCACCTTTGTTTTTCAAAAGTTTTTTGCTAATCCACGAAGTTGCGCTGCCACAGACTATCAATATGACATCTTTTTCCCGTCGCGCTGTCGCCCATCCGTTCCAAAAGTTTTCCAGTGCACCTATTAAGTTCCCCTTATGTGTATCCATCCATGGCAATTCATCGATAAAGAGAACTTTTTTCCCTGCAGGAGCGTTGTCAATAAGTTGTTTCAACAATTCAAATGCATCAATCCACGTCTTGGGTATGTTGCACTTCACTCCCGCAGCCGTCAATGAGTTACGGAAAGCTGTCAATTGCTGACGAAGTGTCCCCTTGGCAATTCCTGTATGCTGGAAGCAGAACTGATAGTTGAACGTCTCACGAATAAGGTACGTTTTGCCTACTCGTCGACGTCCATAGACAGCACAAAATTGGGACTCCTCACTATCAAGGAGACTGAGCAATTCTTGTTGTTCGTTTTCACGACCTATTACCATAGACAAGATGTGTTACAATTAGTATATCCGCTGCAAATATAGCAAAAATATATGTATTTTCAGCGGAAACACATCTTTTTCTTTATGTTTCCGCTGAAAATAAGCATAATTTAACAAA
>AUXO012375757.1_pt1 | contig 13889 bp, 12 predicted proteins | sample 768731 | NCBI WGS metagenome assembly AUXO01 (sample SAMN02715735, study PRJNA202380) | gut metagenome | biome: sheep rumen | host: Ovis aries | place: New Zealand: Palmerston North | reverse complement strand
GCGAAAAAGGTCAACGATGATATCCTTGAAAAACTCTGCGCCCTGGCTAAGGAAGCGCAGCTGGCGGAGAAATTCGAAGAGCTGTATAACGGCGCCGTGATCAATACCACGGAAAAGAGACATGTTCTGCATCAGCTGACCAGAGGACAGCTTGGCAAGGACGTGATGGCGGACGGCGTGAACAAACGTGAATTCTATAAAGCGCAGCAGGAAAAGATCGCTGATTTTGCCGGAAAGGTTCACAGCGGCGCCATCACCAATGAAAACGGCGAAAAATTCAATACCGTCGTGCAGATCGGTATCGGCGGAAGCGATCTGGGTCCCCGCGCCATTTATCTGGCACTCGAAAACTGGGCCATTACCAACGATACACTCAAGATGAAGGCAAAATTCATCAGCAACGTGGATCCGGACGATCCGGTGGGCGTGCTGAGAGACGTGGATCTGGCACATGCTCTCTTTATCGTAGTTTCCAAATCGGGAACCACCCTCGAGACCCTGACCAACGAGCTGTTTGTCAAGGACGCCCTTGAGAAGGCCGGTCTGGATGTGTCAAAGCACATGCTTGCGGTTACCAGCGAGACCTCCCCGATGGCAAAGAACAGCGGATACCTGGCAGCCTTCTTCATGGATGATTATATCGGCGGAAGATATTCCACCTCATCCGCAGTCGGCAACACGATCCTGGCACTGGCCTTCGGACCGGATATCTTTGCAAGATTCCTTGACGGAATGGCAGCAGAAGACAAGATCGCCGCATGCCCGGATCCCATGAAGAATCCGGAAATGATGGATGCGCTGATCTCTGTATACGAGCGGAACGTGCTGGGCTACGGCATCACGGCGCTTCTTCCGTATTCACAGGCCCTCAGCCGCTTCCCGGCACATCTTCAGCAGGCTTCCATGGAGTCCAACGGTAAATCCGTAAACCGCTTCGGCGAGCCCATGAACTACAAGACCGGCGAAGTTATCTTTGGCGAGCCCGGAACCAACGGCCAGCATTCCTTCTATCAGCTGCTGCATCAGGGCACGGATATTATTCCGCTGCAGTTTGTCGGCTTCAGAAAGAGCCAGAACGAAAAAGACGTCGAAGTCAAGGGAAGCACCAGCCAGAAGAAGCTCTGCGCCAATGTGGCCGCTCAGATGGTGGCCTTTGCCTGCGGCAAGGACGACGAGAATCCGGCCAAGCGCTTTGCCGGCGAACGTCCCTCCAGTATCATTATCGGTGAACAGCTGACGCCGGAAGCCTGCGGTGCACTGCTTGCCCACTATGAAAACAAATTCATGTTCCAGGGATTTTTGTGGAACATCAACAGCTTTGACCAGGAAGGCGTACAGCTTGGCAAGGTGCTGGCGACACGCGTTCTGGAGCACAATACAGACGGAGCTCTTAAAGGTTTTGCGGAGCTTCTTGGCGTCTGATCCCGTATTTTGGATCTCAGGGGAAACGGAATTATCCGTTTCCCCTTTTTTTTGACACAGAATTAACAAAAATGAAAACCGGAAGTCATTTTGAACTCAAAAATGGATGATATCGAATCCTAAATGAAAATTATCTACAAAAACAGGCCGTAAATCCTGTTCGAATCTCCAAAAATGAAAATCCCATGTCATTTTACTTGAAAATTTATTTCACATATGCTATTCTTTTCTCACAGGCAGGAAGGAGCGAAGAAAGCAGGAAATAACGTATATCTTCGGCGATTCTCTGCCAGCGGCAGACTGAAAATATAAAGTCAAAACCAGGAGGCCGGAAAGAAATCTGATCAACTATTTTCAAAAGGGAGGACACAAAATGAAAAAATTCACCGCAATGACACTGGCTGCAGCTATGCTGGCAACAACTGCTTTCGGAATGAATGTTTCCGCGGCAACGAAACTGAACCTGTCCGTACCGGATGCAGCAAGTTCTTCCATCGGCGTAGCAGCTCAGGAATTTGCAGATCGGCTCAATGAGAAATCCGATGGCGAGCTGGAAGTAAAGGTTTATTTTGACGGATCACTGTACGGCGGAGATGCTACCGCAGCAGTTACAACGATGCAGGACGGCGGTCTGGATATGCTTTGCCTGTCCACCAGCTGGTATTCATCCTTCGATGATTCCTTCAACGTAATCTCTGTTCCCTTCCTGTTCAAGGATGTGGCTGCAGAGCAGGCTTACCTGAATGACGAAGCTTCTCAGCCCATGTGGGACGCAGTAGAAGGCATGGGAGTAAAATTCCTTGCAGCCTGGACCCGTTCCTTCCGTATGACCACCAACAACATTCGCCCGATCACCAAGCCCTCCGACTTTGAAGGAATCAAGCTTCGTGTTTCCGGCAGCCCGATCTATCAGGTATTCTTCGGCGAAGGCTGCGGCGCAAACGCAACCCCGATGAGCTTCTCGGAAGTTTACACCGCTCTTCAGACCAACACCATCGACGGTCAGGAAAATCCGGCGGACGTTCCCTACTCCTCAAGCTTCTATGAAGTACAGAAATACCTCTCCGCTACCAATCATGTGGCAGAAGCATGGGTCGTCGGCATGAATCCCGACAAGTTCAATTCTCTGAGCGAAGATATGCAGACACTGGTTCTTGAGACCGCTCAGGAAATGCAGCAGTGGAAAGTGGACTATGACAACGAGACCGATCAGAAGTGCATCGACGCCATGATCGAGGCAGGTATGGAATACAACGAACTGGACGAGGCAGGCTTCGAGGCATTCAAGGAAGTATCCAAGTCTCTGTATCCGAAGTTCCAGGAAATCGTAAACAACCCGGATCTCTGGGATGCAACGATCGCTTTTGCAGAATCTCACTGAGAAGCTGCAGATTGAAAGCCTGAAATTGAAACAGATTTACCCGGGCAGATTCCCGTCCGGGGAGATAACGAAGTAAATGTGTAAAGGCGTTATCACAGGCACAGTAAAGTGAAGGTGGGACGGCGCCGGAAGGCACCGTCCCTTTTTATGGCCTGGAAACGGGAACGGGTGGTTTACAGATGGAAAATAAAAATACTGGCGGCGGGCAGGTGTTTTTCAAAATCGCCGAAAAAATCGAGCTTGCGCTGGGCGGCCTTTGCCTGGCAACGCTTTTCGTGGTTGTCCTGATCGGTATCGTCAGCCGACTGCTGAACATTCAGGCGGCCTGGTATGAAGAGACGACCCGCGTGTTCTTCCTGTGGATGATGTGGATCGGCGTAGGCGCCGGATTTAATCACAGCGAGTCCTCCCGGGTGACGGTGCTTGTCAAAGCCCTCCCGGAAGGCGTACGGAAGGTATGCAACGTTCTCTATTATGTGATCTGCTTTGCGATGTTCGCGATCATTATCGGATACGGATTCCGCTCCGCTCTGCAGCAGGCAAGAATGGGAGAAATGGGATCTGCGCTCCGGATTCCCATGTGGCTCGTAGGTATCGCGGTACCCGTAGGTGGTATCTTCGGTTTTATCGGAACACTGAATACGCTCCTCTTTGAACGGTGGAGACTTAAGACCACGGCAGAAGAGCTTGAGCTGGAAGAAATTGCAGCTCAGACCAAAAAACAGATCGCCGAGGAAGAAGCAAAAGAAAAAGCAGGCAGGGCAGCAGGAGGTAAACGGAGATGAGTATATTTATTCTGGTCGTTTTTATGGTCCTGATGATGCTCGGCATTCCGGTGGCTGTATCTCTTGGAGCAGCCAGCATCCTTGCGATCAAGGTGTTTGAAACCTCCACGATCGCGTCGGCTGTCAAGCTGATGTACTCTTCGATGAACAGCTTTACCATGGTGGCCGTACCGCTGTTTTTCCTTGCAGGCGTTCTGATGGAAAAGGGCGGCGTTGCACAGAAGATCTTTGATTTCTGCGAAGACATCGTAGGATGGATCTCCGGCGGCCTTGGCCACGTAAACATTCTGACAAGTATTCTGTTTGCAGGAATGAGCGGATCCTCCGTGGCGGACGTAGCCTCCATCGGTGCTCTGTGCGCCAACGCCATGATCCGTTCGGGATATCCGGCACCCTACGCCTGGGGCACGACGCTGGCCAGCTCCATGCTGGCGACGGTCATTCCGCCTTCCATTCTGATGGTCGTGGCGGCTTCCGTTGCGCAGGTTTCCATGGGCAAGGCACTGTTTGCCGGAATCATTCCCGGCATCGTGCTGGGCGTGATCATGATGGTGTACAACTACGTTTACTGCAAACGTCATCAGATCGGACATAAGATTCCGTTCAACGCAAAGAAACTCGGGAAGAGCTTTCTGTCTTCCCTGCCGGCCCTGCTGGTGCCGGTGATCCTGCTGGGCGGTATGTATACCGGTTACTTTACCTCCACCGAAGCAGCCGCGATCTGCGTGCTGTATACTTTGATCGTTTCCATGTTCATTTACAGGAAACTGAAGGTAAAGGATCTTCCGGAAATCTTCATGCAGGTGGCGAAGAACACGGGAACCGTTCTCTTTGTCGCAATTACCGCGAAACCGGCCGGACAGCTGTTTACCCTGGACGGATTCCCGGAACAGGTATCCAGAGCCATCACGGGAGTTTCCAGCAATCCGATCATCGTCATGCTGCTGATATTCCTTCTGCTTACCGTGATCGGAATGTTCATGGACGCGACGGCAGCGATCTACATCTTTATGCCGATCCTTCTGCCTACGGCGACCTCGGTTGGCGTTAATCCGCTGTTCTTCGTGGTATTCATGGTCATCGCTCTGGCCTTCGGCCTGATCACGCCGCCCGTCGGTGTGTGTCTGTATGCGGCGATCAACGTATCGGGACTGTCGATGGAGAAGATCACAAAAGGTCTGGTACCCTGGCTGATCCTTCTGTTTATCGGACTTCTGCTGTTCATTCTGTTCCCGCAGACGATCACGGTGCCGGTCAACGCAATATTCCCCGGCTGATAAGGAATAGGTCATGAAAGAAACGCTGCTTGCCTCTGCATCGAATCCGGAGAGCAGTCTTCCGCGTCCGGTCATGGTGATCATCGCCCTTCTTCTTCTGATGCTGCCGTATCTGATCTACCGGTATACGGGAAAATCCGTGACAGAATATCTTCGTTTTTCTGTCCTGACCGGCTGGATCAACCGGAAGGGGGAAGCGCTTCGCGAAAGATTTTCCGGAAAGAAAAGACCCGCAAAGATATCCGCCGGCAGGAAAAGCGGCGATAAAAAACCGGATCGCACGCCATCCCGGCATAATGCCCAGGCGGATTACCTGAAATTTATATCCCGTCTTCTGGATTTTTCGAGAAAGAACAGACTGTTTTCGATCCTTCCGGGGAATATCCTGCACAATGAAGAAGCGGCGTCCCTGACCGCGGTCCTGGTGACAAAAGCCCGTGTGATCGGCGTGATGGCCTACGCTTTTGAAGGAGAAGTGATTCCGGCTAAGAATGCCGCCTGGCAGGTCGTGGAAGACGGAGAAACGCGTCCGGTGGGAAATCTGGCGGAGGAAGGCAGGCATCAGCTGGAACTGCTGAAAGGCGCCATGCAGCGGATCGGCCTTTCAGGCATTCCGTGCGAGGTGATGCTGGTCTTTACAGGAAACAAAGCGGTGCTGCCGGCAGACAAACCCGCCGGCGTCATGAAAGCAGAAGCGTTTTTTGAACAATGCAGTTCCCGGAAAGATCTGCAGGAGGGCACATTGTCTCCTGCTGAAACCGGCAGGAAGCTGAGCCTTTGCAGAAAAGGGAAAAAGAGCAGGTGAGTGCTATGGAAAGATATCTGTTAGGCCTGGACGTTGGCACCAGCAGCCTGAAAACCGCGATCATCGACGAAAACGGCAACATGATCGGCAAGTCGATGGAAGAATATGACGAGCCGCTGAATCTTCCGGCCGGATGGCAGGAGATCAGCGCAGACAGCATCTGGCACGCGATCATGTCCGGTATGAAACGGATGATCTGCGACGGAGGCATTGACCCTTCAAAGATCGCCGGGATAGGGATTTCCTGTCTCTGCCCGGGCCTTGTGGCCCTGGGAGAAAACGGCGAGGTTCTGCATAATCCGATCATTTATTCAGACCGCAGAAGTGTGGAAGAAGCCGAGATCATCAAGCAGACGGTGGGAGAAGACTACCTGTTTTATATCACCGCAAACCGCTGCATGTCGGGAGCCATGTCCGGGACCAGCATGCTCTGGATCAAGAGGCACCGGCCCGAGATCTACGAAAAGACCCGGTACTTCGGACATATCAATACCATGATCGGCGGATGGCTTACCGGAAAGTACGCCATGGATTATTCGAACGCTTCCTACACCTCCATGTTTGAGACAAGAGGCGGCCTGAAATGGAGCGCGGAGCTGGCGAACAGGATCGGGATCGATCCCCGGAAGCTTCCGCCTCTGATGAGCTCGGAGGAGGTTCTCGGAGGTCTCTGCAATCCGGAGTTCATAAAGCTTGGAGTTCCCGAAGGAACCCCGGTGGTGATCGGAGGAGGAGACACGGCGTGCGCTTCTCTGGCGGCAGGCATCGTATCGAACGGAGACGTCTGCGAATCCGTGGGAACCACCAACGTGCTGACCGTCTGTGTGGACCAGCCGAACTTCAGTCCCAGCAACATCAACCGCTGCCATGTGGTGAAGGGAACCTGGATCTATCAGGGAGCCATGTCTCATGCAGGCGGATCGCTCAGATGGTTCCGGGATGAGTTCTGCATGGATCTGGCCGCGCAGGCAAAGGAGACCGGAGAAGACGTTTTCGATCTGATGACGGCTGCAGCCGGAAAATCCGCGCCCGGTGCCAACGGCGTGGTATTTCTTCCCTATATGATGGGGGAACGAAGCCCCATCTGGGACAGTGATGCAAGAGGCGTTTTCTTTGGAATGTCACTCAACAACAACCGGGGCGATCTGATCCGGGCGATCCTGGAAGCAGCCGGGTACGGAACCAGGCAGCTGAAGGAGATCGCGGAAGGTCTGACGGGCCTTGAAATTCAGCATTTTTCCTCCATGGGAGGAGGAGCCCGCAGCAGGATCTGGTCACAGATCAAGGCGGACATCATCGGAGTGGATATCGACGTTCTGGACATGAACGACATGGCGCCCGTAGGTGCGGCCCTTCTGGGCGGCGTCGGGGCCGGAATCTACAAGGACACGATCGAGGCATCCTCCCGGATCGAGAGAAAGATCTACCGGCATGTTTCGGGGAGCAGGCGGAATACCGAAGTGTACGACAGGCGGTATGAAGTGTACAAGGAGCTTTATCCCCGGATCCGGGATCTGTTTCCCCTGTGCATATAAAATGAGAAAGAGAAAGAGAAAGGAGACAGCGCCATGAAAGCAGTTATTCTTCACGGACCTGAAAACTATCCCAATAATTATGAGGTTATGGACATCGAAAAGCCTGTCTGCGGAAAAAAGGACATCCTTCTGAAAATGAAGGCTGCCGCCCTCTGCGGAACCGACAAACGGATCTTTACCGGCGGAAAGACCAAGGGCGTCCGTCCCGATTCTGTAGTAGGACATGAGATCTGCGGCGTGATCGAAGAAGTGGGCGAAGAGGTTCAGGGCTACAGCGCCGGCGAAAAAGTTGCCATCGCAAACGTAATCCCCTGCGGCCACTGCAGCGCCTGCCTTTCCGGCAGAGAAAACGCCTGCCTGAACCGCAAAGCCATCGGCTACGAATTTAACGGCGGATTTGAAGAATATATCCGTGTTCCCGACATCTGCATCGAGAGCGGCAACGTCGTAAAGCTTCCGGAATCGGTGAGCTACGCCGCCGGCGCCCTGATCGAGCCGCTGGCCTGCTGCATCAGAGGTCTTTATAATACCGGGACCGGTTTCAACGACACCGTACTGATCATCGGCGCGGGCCCCATCGGCCTGATGCATCTGCAGCTTTCCCTGATCGCCGGCGCGCAGAAGGTTATCGTCAGCGAGCTGGATCCCGAAAAGAGAGAACTGGCTCTGAAGCTTGGCGCATGCCGTGCAGTGGATTCTTCGAAAGAGGATCTTCACGCGATCGTCATGGAAGAGACCGGCGGAGAAGGCGTTGACCGCATCGTCATGGCCATCGGCGTGAACGCTCTGGTGGATTCCACCTTCAAGCTGGCAAAGAAGGGCGGCACCGTCTGCCTGTTTGCCGGATTCCCGAAGGGAAGGATGAGCGAATTTGATCCGAGTGTCATTCATTACAACGAACTGAACATCACGGGCAGCACGGCCTACAAGAGAAGCGATTATCTGCAGGCCGCCGATATGGTCATCAATGGAAAGATCGACCTGGACGCCATCGTATCTGCAAAATTCAAGCTGGAAGACTTCCGGGAAGCTCTGGATCTTCATATGGCAGGAACGGCTCTGAAGGTCGTGATCGAGGACTGAGAGAACAGAGGAACAGGATCAGCAGCGGATAAATACTCACACAGACAAAAAAAGCTGATTTATGTCCGGTTACTATGCACGTATTACGATAATACGCAGCTACATGATAAATACTCACAACCAAGTATAAGAAAGGAAGGAAACAATTATGGTAGAACCGATGTACGCAATGGGCAAGGCAGTCAGACTTTCAAGAATGGTTAATCCCGAGAGCAACAAGATGATGGCCATCACAGTTGACCATGCAACCTCCCGCGGAATTGCTCCGATGACCGGTATTCAGGATATCCAGGGTGCGATCGACAAGATCGTTGCAGGCCGTCCGGACGCCATGACAATGACCGGCGGAATTCAGAAACGCTGCTGGGGACCTCACGTAGGATCCGGTATCGCTGTTCTTCACAAGATTTCAAATTATGCTCCGACCTCTCCGACCAACGACGTGGTATTCGGTTCGGTTGACGCAGCAGTCCGCATGGGCGCTGACGCTGTTTCCATGGGCTGCATGACCCTGGGCGATTTCCAGAACGAGCAGTTTGCCCGTATCGGCGAAGTCAGCGAGTACTGCGACAAGATCGGCATGCCGCTGATCGGCCATGTATATCCGAAGGGCGAGAGCGTTCCGGTGGACAAGAGAACCGCATGGGAGAACATCGCTTACTGTGTAAGAAGTGCCTGCGAGCTGGGCATGGATATTGTAAAGACCACCTATACCGGAGATCCGGAGAGCATGGCAAAGGCTATTTCCTGCGTACCGTCTTCTTTCCGCGTCGTGATCCAGGGCGGCGATACCCCCAAGGGTCTTGCAGGAGACGCGCTTCTTGACTACTACATGCAGATGACCAGAGACGCTCTGGACGCAGGCTGCGGCGGTGTTACCATGGGCCGCTGGGTATGGGACAATGATGATGTGACCGCACTTGTGATCGCGCTTCGCCGTCTGATCCACAAGGGCTACAGTGCAAAAGAGTGCATGGAGCTTTACAAGACGGTCAAGAACGACAAGAATTATGAGGATTATCTTGCTCTTTGATGGAAGAATTCTTTCCGACGGAGTGTAGATGTTGACGAAACAGGCAGATAAAGAGTATTATAGGAACGAAACGGCCGGACGTTCCGGTCTGATCGGAATATCTGCCCGGTATAAGTACTGACTGCAGGGCAGCCATGCATCGAGAGGACTGAGCTTTGATGCATGACTGCCTGCTTTCCTTCACCTTCCAGGCAGTGCGGCCGAAAAAATATGACAGGGGAAGAGTGATGGATACGCGTTTTGAAGAGAGAGCAGCTCAGGTAAAGTTAACGCAGCGTGAAAAGAAGATCGTTGAATTTATGAGTCAGAACGGGGATTCGTTTCTGAGCGATACGATCACGGAATTCGCTGAGAAAGCCGGTGTGAGTGAGGCCACGATGGTGCGCTTCTGCAAGCATCTCGGATATAAAGGATATCAGGACTTCAAAGTCCATGCCGCCAGGGAAATGCTTCCTCAGGAAAAACAGTTTAATCCGCAGCTGAACCGGGAAGACGATTCTGCCATGATCTGCAGCAAGGTCTTCAACAGCGAGCTGTCGGTGCTGAGCAGAACACTGCTCGAAATGGACGTCAAGGTGCTGGAAGAGGTGGCAAAGTCTCTGAAGGAAGCTTCCAGGGTCGTGATCTTCGGAACCGGCGGCAGCCTGAATGTGGCAAAGGACGCACTTCACAAATTTATGAAAATCGGACTCATGGTCTATGTCTACGAAGACATCGATCTGCAGCTGATGGCAGCCTCACTTCTTCGGGAAGGAGACGTGGCCGTTCTGATCTCTCATTCGGGAAGCAATCTTCGGACGATGAAATGCCTGGAGCTTGCGAAAGAGGGCGGTGCATTCACGGTGGCACTGACAGGACTTGGAAGGAATCCGATGTCCAAGGCGGCCGATATCACGCTGCATATTGCTTCCGAGAAGACCATCTATCAGTCAGAAAGCGTAAGCACCCGGATCGCTCAGCTGGCTGTGTTCGATACTCTGGCGGCCATGACGGCGTTCCAGGATTACGAGAGATCCAACGAAGCGGCAATGGCTACACGGCGTGCCACATCCTACGGGAAGATTTAAGGAAACTGTAACGACCCGGCATCCAGAAGTCCGGGATGCCGGATAAATACAAATAAAAAAGGACAGGAGAACGGAAATGAAAATCATTGTACTCGACGGTTACACAGAAAATCCCGGAGATATTTCCTGGAGCCCGCTGGAAAAGCTGGGAGATGTTACGGTTTATGACCGTACCGCATATGAAGAATCCGATCTGATCGCCGAGCGGATCGGCGATGCAGAGGTTGCCGTGACGAACAAGACGCCCATCAGCAAAAAGACGATGGACGCCTGCAAAAACCTTAAGGCGATTGCCGTTCTGGCTACCGGCTACAACGTTGTGGACTATGAATATGCCAAAGAGAAGGGCATTCCGGTCATGAACGTTCCGGTGTACGGAACCGACAATGTCAGCCAGTTTGCGGTAAGCCTGATGCTGGAGCTCTGCTCCCACATCGGCGAGCACAGCCGTTCCGTATACGCGGGCGAGTGGGCTTCGAATGTGGACTGGTGCTACTGGCATTTTCCGATGGTCGAGGTTTCCGGCAAGACGGCAGGCATTATCGGCCTTGGCCGTATCGGCGTAAACACGGCAAAGGTTCTGAACGCCCTGAACATGAAGGTCATCGCATACGATGCCTTCCAGAGCGAGGCCGGCAGGGCTGTGGCGGAATATGTGGAGCTTGATGAGCTGCTGGCAAAATCGGATTTCATCTTCCTGCATTGCCCGCTGTTCCCGGCTACCCAGGGTATTATCAACAAGGACAACATCGCGAAGATGAAGGACGGCGTTTTCCTGATCAACAACAGCCGTGGTCCTCTGGTGGTCGAGCAGGATCTTTATGACGCTCTGGAGTGCGGAAAGATTGCCGGCGCGGCGGTGGACGTGGTCTCCACAGAGCCGATCAAGACGGAAAACGTGCTTCTGAAGGCAAAGAACTGTATCATTACGCCGCATATTTCCTGGGCGACCAAGGAAGCCAGGGAGCGTATCATGCAGACGACCGCGGACAATATCGAGGCCTTCCAGAAGGGAAGCCCGGTGAATGTGGTGAATGCGTAAACATGTTATACTGATGTGAGGGTATTCTCATTTCACTCATCACAGGCCCGGAATGCATTGCATTCCGGGCCTGTGGTGTTATAAAGGTCCACATGATACAGATATACAGGACTTTTTTCCTGCATATCTGGAGGATGATCTGGTTCACACAGATATAAAGGACTTTTTTTCCTATATATCTGGAGGATGATCTGCTTCGCACAGATATAAAGGACTTTTTTTCCTGTATATCTGGAGGGTGATCTGCTTCGCACAGATATAAAGGACTTTTTTCCTGTATATCTGGAGGATTATCTGTGTCATACAGATATATGCGGCTTTTCCTTCTCATATCTGGGCTATAAAGCACCATTATACAGATATATGTGACATTTCTTTCTTGAATCTGTTAACGACCATCGGCTTAAACAGATATATTCGTTTTTTCTTAATCGTATCTGATACGTTCCTCCGCATGAGACAGATAAATCGGGCATTCATTGTATTTATAGGAAACTAAGAAATCTGGTCCCTTTATGGATTTTTATGCATAAAATTCCTATGAATTTGTGAAAATGCGTGTATAAATAAGACTATGAGGATTCACCGATGTCATTTCAGGAAAAGAGGTGTGCTTTGAGCGGTTCGATTGTATCTCTGCAGCATGTGGAGAAATGGTATGGAAACAATCATGTCGTCAAGGACATGAATCTTGAGATTGCCGAGGGTGCTTCTTCTGGATGAACTTCTGGGGGCGCTTGATCTGAAGCTCCGCAAGCAGATGCAGATCGAGCTGAAGCGTCTGCAGAAAAAGCTGGAGATCACCTTTGTCTATGTCACACATGATCAGGAAGAAGCCATGACAATGTCCGACCGGATCGCGGTCATGACCCGGGGAGACAAGGGAAGCCTTACCTTTGATGGGAAACGATTTGTCCGGCAGGGGATCATACCCTGTCATATTACAGACATCATGGGGGCGGGAGACAGCTTTATTGCCGGATTTCTGACGGCTTGGCTGGAGCGCAGACCATTGGAGGAATGTATGAAAAAAGGCGCTGAAAACAGCGCCGTGACTCTGGGATATGCAGGAGCGTGGTAACTTCTTTTCTTTTATAACAGGTCTGCGAGCCGGACGGAAAGATCCGGGAAAATGGAAAACGGGACGTCCTCGTTAAAGTGATAGACGTCGACGACCTCGGGCTTCTGATCAAAACGGTAGACCGTGATCAGTTCTTTGTCCGGGTTTACGATCCAGTATTCGCGGACACCCGCGGTACGGTATTTGAATAATTTGATGGCATAGTCGCGTGACCGGGTTGAAGGAGAGATGACTTCCATTACCCAGTCCGGGGCGCCCATGCAACCCTTGTCGTGCAGGCGGTCGGGGTTGCAGATCACCACGAGGTCGGGTTCCAGATAATCCTGCCCTGTTTCTCCGTTCAGATAAACTGCGAAGGGAGCAGGACATACTTCACAGGTTCCATGGTTCGATTTGATATGACTTTTGATCACAAACAGAATTTCGACTACAATTTTCTGATGGATCCAGGCAGGCGCACTCATATAATAGATCTGTCCGTCGATCAGTTCGGCCCGGACATCCTGCGGGAGGGCCTCAATATCCTGGATGGTATAGAGATTTCTGGTTTCCTCGCCATAGGGTATGGCAGGCTCCTGCAGCATGGATGTGGATGCAGGAGAGGTTTGCGGGTACGAAACGGGCTTTGCCAGCACGGCTTCGAGGGCCTGTATGGTCGCTCTGCGTGGAGAGCGGGTTTTTCCGCCCAGTACCTTCTGCACGGTGGACAGAGGAACGCCGGATTTTTGAGAAAGTGTGAGATTGCTGTAGCCAAGCTCTCGTTTACGTTCCTGCATTTCACGGATCGTCATAAGAATATCGCTCCTCTTTGTGTTAGATATCATTTGCTCAGTAATTATGCACCCTCAAGCTTCGGAGGATTTGCGTCCGGGACTTGAGGAGATTTTTTATACTATTGCAGTAATTCTGACAGCCGGACGGAAAGATCCGGGAAAATGGAAAACGGGACGTCCTCGTTAAAGTGATAGACATCGACGACCTCGGGTTTCTGATCAAAACGGTAGACCGTGATCAGTTCTTTGTCCGGGTTTACGATCCAGTATTCGCGGACACCCGCGGTACGGTATTTGAATAATTTGATGGCATAGTCGCGTGACCGGGTTGAAGGAGAGATGACTTCCATTACCCAGTCCGGGGCGCCCATACAACCCTTGTCGTGCAGGCGGTCGGGGTTGCAGATCACCACGAGGTCGGGTTCCAGAAGATCGCGGCCTTCTTCGCCGTTCAGATAGACGCCGAAGGGGGCTGGATATATCTTGCAGCCGCCGTTGTGGGATTTGATATAGGAATAAACTGCAAAGAGAACCTCTGTGATGATCGCCTGATGAATGCGTACGGGAGGCGCCATATAGTAGATCTGCCCGTCGATCAGTTCGGC